>Ga0102814_10000894_pt1 | contig 21340 bp, 22 predicted proteins | sample ColrivemetaGS741_FD_79112 | JGI IMG/M metagenome (GOLD analysis project Ga0102814, IMG submission 79112) | Estuarine microbial communities from the Columbia River estuary - Flood tide ETM metaG S.741 | ecosystem: Environmental > Aquatic > Marine > Intertidal zone > Estuary | place: USA...
AATGAAATTGATGTGATACTTGTTAGAAGTGCCACTCAAGTTAGAAAAGATATTATTGACAGTTGCCCTTCATTAAAAATTATTGGACGTGGTGGTGTTGGCATGGATAATATTGATGTTGAATACGCACGCGAAAAAGGATTACATGTAATAAATACTCCTGCAGCATCTTCTCATTCCGTTGGGGAATTAGTTTTTGCACATTTATTTGGAATGGCTCGTTTTTTACACGATTCTAACAGAAATATGCCTTTAGAAGGTGATTCTAAATTTAAGGTCTTGAAAAAATCATATGCAAAAGGTGTTGAATTAAAAGGAAAAACTTTAGGTGTAATTGGTTTTGGACGCATTGGACAGGCTACAGCAAAAATTGGTTTAGGACTTGGAATGAATGTAATTGCTTTTGATCCATTTATTGATGCTGTTAATTTAGAAATAGAATTTTTTGATGGTCAATCTTTATTCTTCAATATTAATACAATAACTAAAGAAGAAGTTTTAAAACAAGCTGACTTTGTAACTTTACATGTGCCTGCTCAAAAAGAGTATGTTATTTCAACAAAAGAATTCGAATTAATGAAAAACGAAGCCTTTTTAGTAAATGCAGCTCGTGGTGGTGTTGTAGATGAAGTTGCTTTAGTAAAAGCACTAGAAGAAGGTCAAATTTCAAAAGCTGCGTTAGACGTGTTTGAAAATGAGCCAACTCCTGAAATTCAGTTATTAATGAATCCTAGCCTTTCACTTACACCTCATATTGGTGCTGCAACTGGTGAAGCTCAAGATAGAATAGGAACTGAATTAGCAACACAAATAATTGAGATTTTATTATAACTCTCGTGTTATTAATATATTTAAAAAAGACTGTTTATATAAACAGTCTTTTTTAGTTTAAAGCAACTAAAAATTGTACCTTTGATGTTTGAAATATATCTAAAATAAATATTGAATAATGGCAATAATTAAACCCTTTAAAGGACTAAGACCTCCTAAAGAAATTGTAGAAGAAGTTGCATGTTTACCTTATGATGTAATGAATTCTGAAGAAGCTGCTAAAATGGCTAGTGGAAAAAAAGCATCTCTGTTACATATTACCAGAGCTGAAATTGAATTTGAAAAAGGAACAGATTCACATGCTGAAAAAGTATATTTACAGGCAAAATCTAATTTTCAAGATTTTCAAGATAAAAAATATTTAATTCAGGATAGTGAAGCTAAATATTACATTTATGCTCAAACAATGAATGGTAAAACCCAATATGGTATTGTTGGAGCTGCTTCTTGTCAAGATTATCTAAATGGAGTTATCAAGAAACATGAATTAACTCGTCCAGATAAGGAAGAAGATCGTAAAGTACTTTCAAGAATTTTAGAAGCAAATATTGAGCCTGTATTTTTTACTTACAGAGCAGTTCCTGAAATTGATGCAATTGTATCTGACATTATTACAAACAATGAGGCTGAATACGATTTTACTTCTGAAGATGGGTTTGGACATCATTTTTGGGTAATAAAAGATGCTGAAACAAACAAAGAGTTAGAAAAACTTTTTAAAGATAAAGTACCTAATACTTATGTTGCAGATGGTCATCATAGAACTGCAGCCGCAGCTGGTATGAGCGAAGAATTTCGTAAAAAAAATCCTAATCATACTGGAAATGAACCCTATAATTATTTTATGGCAGTACACTTTCCGGACAATCAATTGCAAATTATAGATTACAATCGAGTTGTAAAAGATTTAAACGGATTAAGTTCAGAAGAATTTTTATCAAAAATTGATGAGAATTTTATATTAAATCAAATTAATGATACTATTATAAAACCTGAAAAACTACATGATTTTTCTATGTATTTAGATGGAAAATGGTACGGCTTAACTGCAAAAAGTGGCACTTTTGATGATGACAATCCTATTGATAGTTTAGATGTAAGTGTTTTATCAAAATATATTTTAGATCCCGTTTTAAATATTAAAGACTTAAGAACAGATACTAGAATTGATTTTGTTGGTGGCATTAGAGGATTGTCTGAATTAAGTAAACGTGTTGATAGCGGAGAAATGGCTGTGGCATTTGCATTATTTCCTGTAAGTATGAATCAATTGATGCAAATTGCTGACACTAACAATATTATGCCTCCTAAAGTAACTTGGTTTGAGCCAAAATTAAGATCGGGGTTGGTAATTAATAAAATTGATGCATAATTTGTGAGTATAACCAAAAACATAAATACTTTAATTAAATCGCTTCCAAAAAATGTAACCTTGGTGGCTGTTTCAAAAACAAAGCCTGTTTCAGATATTTTAGAGGCCTATAATGCTGGACAAAGAGCATTTGGTGAAAATAAAATTCAGGAAATGGCCCAAAAATTTGAAGAACTTCCAAAAGATATTGAATGGCATATGATTGGACATTTACAAAGTAACAAAGTGAAATATATGGCGAGCTTTGTCCATTTAATTCACGGTGTAGATAGCCTAAAAACATTGAAGGAAATTAACAAACAAGCCCTTAAAAATAATAGAATAATAAATTGTTTATTACAATTAAAAATTGCAAAAGAGGATACTAAATTTGGTTTTTCATATAATGAAGTCGAAAAATTGTTATCTTCGGAAGAATTTAAAAATCTTTCAAACATTAAAATTAAGGGATTAATGGGAATGGCAAGTTTTGTAGAAAATGATACAATTATAAGAGAAGAATTTAAAACGTTAAATAATTTTTTTAACATCTTAAAAAAAGAAGAATCAGCAAATTTTACACCAACTATTATTTCAATGGGTATGAGCGGAGATTATAAAATAGCTATTGAGGAAGGTAGTACTATGATTAGAGTTGGAAGTTCAATTTTTGGAACAAGAAATTACAACTAATTTGTACGCAGTTTTAGACATAGAAACCACAGGTGGTAAATTTGATGAAGAAGGGATTACGGAAATTGCCATTTATAAATTTGATGGCAATCAAATAGTTGATCAGTTTATTAGTTTAGTTAATCCTGAAAAAGACATTCAGCCATTTGTTGTTAATTTAACTGGAATTAACAACGGAATGCTTAAAAATGCTCCTAAGTTTTTTGAAGTTGCAAAACGTATTATTGAAATCACTACTGATTGTGTTTTGGTAGCACATAATGCCAATTTTGATAACAGAATTTTAACTACTGAATTTAGAAGGTTGGGTTATGATTATGAACGTAAAACCTTATGTACAGTAGAATTAAGTCAGAAATTAATGCCTGAACAAAATTCGTATAAACTAGGAAAATTATGTAGATCTTTAGGTATTCCTGTTTCTAGTAGACACCGAGCTGATGGCGATGCAATTGCAACCACACAATTGTTTAAGTTGCTTTTAAATAAAGATGTAGATAAAGAAATTGTAAAGCATGCTATAAGAACAGACAACACCCGAAAACTTGCACCAAAATTACTTACTATTTTAGATGAGCTTCCAACTTGCACAGGATTGTTTTATGTGTACAATACTGAAAAAACAATTATGTATATTGGAAAAGGTAGAAACATAAAAAAAACAGTAAATCAGTTATTTTTAAGAACTTCAAAAAAAGCAAAAATAATTCAAAACAGCGTAGTTTCAGTTTCTTATGAAACAACTGGAAATGAGTTAATTGCCCAGCTAAAGTTTGTTCAAGAAGTAAATGCTATTAAACCAAAATTCAATTTTAAACAAAAACCTAATTTTACAAAAATAGAATTTAGTAATGAAAATCTATTAGTAATTGATAAAGGGAGAACTAATGGAGAAAAATCAGTTCTTTTAATTGAAAACACTGAATTTAAAGGGTTTTGCTATACCGAATTAAGTTACCAAGTGAATAATTTAAAAATACTAAGAAAACTTATTTCACCTATGGAAAACTCGATTTATAATAGAAGTATTATAAAAAAATACCTTCAAAAAAACAATGTAGAAAAGCTAATACGTTTTTAATTAAAATAAAAGAATTATTTTAGTAGAATATCTAGTTACATACAAATTGGAAAAACAAAAAGATAACAGACATTGGAAAATAAAACTTCATGAAATTATTTATGAAGCAGACACTCCTAATGGTAAGATGTTTGATATTATTTTAATTTTTGCAATTATTGCTAGTATTATTTTAGTAATGTTAGAAAGTGTTGAGAGTTTCGATAAAAAATATCATAATTTTCTTAATATTTCAGAATGGGTAATTACTATCTTATTTTCCATTGAATATATAGCACGTATAATCTCAATCAAAAAACCCAGCACTTATATTTTTAGTTTTTATGGTGTTATAGATTTATTGGCAACCATTCCTAAATATCTTTCTTTAATTTTTGTTGGTACACATGCGCTAGTGGCTCTTAGAGCATTGCGTCTTTTAAGAGTATTTAGAATTTTAAAATTAACCCGTTATTTAGGCGCATCTAAAACTTTGGCAGAAGCTATAAATGCAAGCAGAATTAAGATTGCCGTATTTTTATTTGTAGTAGTATTATTAACTGTAATATTAGGTACAATAATGTATTTAATTGAAGGTCCAGAGAATGGGTTCACAAGTATTCCGTATAGCATGTATTGGGCTATAGTTACACTAACCACTGTTGGTTATGGGGATATTTCTCCTCATACTCCTATAGGGCAATTTATTGCGAGCATTGTTATGATTTTAGGTTATGGAATTATTGCCATTCCAACGGGTATTGTTTCTTCTGAAATGGCTAAGGCAGATAATAAAGTTCACACAAATACTCAGCACTGCACAAACTGTGGGGCAGATACCCACTTAGACAATGCAGATTTCTGTAATAAATGCGGAAAAAAACTACATCATGCCTAATTTTTTAATTACATTAATTGGTGCTACTGCAATTGGAAAAACAGCATTAAGTATAAAATTAGCAAAACATTTTAATACCGAAATCATTTCTTCTGATTCTCGTCAGTTTTATAAGGAAATGACAATTGGTACTGCTGTTCCTTCCTTAGAAGAGTTAAAAGCTGTAAAACATCATTTTATTCAAAATAGATCAATTTTTGAGGATTATAGTGTTGGACAATTTGAAAAAGATGCTTTAAAAATATTAAAAGGTCTTTTTTTAAAAAATAAGGTAGTAATTATGGTTGGAGGAAGCGGATTATATACCAATTCCGTTATTGATGGTTTAGATTGTTTTCCTGAAGTTTCTTCGCAAATTCGAACCAATTTAAATAAACAAATTGAAAACGGTGAAATAGCAATACTTCAAAAAAAATTAAAAGTATTAGATCCAGAATCTTATAACACCCTTGAAATTGAAAATCCACACCGCTTAATTAGAGCTTTAGAAATTTGTATTGGTACTGGTAAAACCTATTCTGAATATAAAAACAAACCAAAGGAGCCTCGTAATTTTATCCCTATAAAAATTGGCCTTTCAGCGCCAAGAGAAATAATGTATAAACGTATTAACCAACGTGTTGATATAATGATACAAGAAGGCATATTAGAAGAGGCAAAAATATTACATAAACACAAAGAGTTAAATGCTTTACAGACAGTTGGATACAGAGAGCTATTTAACTATTTTGATGGCAATTATACTTTAGAATTTGCTATTGAGGAAATTAAAAAAAATACCCGTCGATTTGCTAAACGGCAGGTTACTTGGAATAAAAAAGATGAAACTATTAATTGGTTCGATTTTCAAGATGACCCAGAAGAAATAATTAATAAAATAGAAAAATTAATGGAATTTCAAAATATTAATAATTAGCTCACTTATGAAAAAAGTAATTATAGCTTCGAAAAACCCAGTTAAAATTAATGCCGTTAAGAAAGGCTTTAAAAAAATGTTTCCAGATGAAAATTTTAATTTTAATGGAGTTTCTGTTTCTTCTGATGTATCTGACCAACCATTAAGCAATATTGAAACCTTTACCGGAGCTAACAACAGAGCTAAAAATGCTAAAATACAATTTAAAAATGCATCCTATTGGGTTGGAATTGAAGGTGGTATACAACCAAATAATGAAGAGATGGAAGCATTTGCCTGGGTTGTAATAAAGTCTAATTTAAAAACTGGAAAATCAAGAACTGGAACATTTTTTCTACCTCCAAAGATTGTAAAACTTATTAATGAAGGACTAGAACTTGGTGACGCAGATGACATCGTATTTAACAAAAGTAATTCTAAACAAGAAAATGGTGCCGTTGGATTACTTACAAATAATATTATTAATAGAACTTCTTACTATTTTGAAGCAATTATTTTGGCATTAATTCCTTTTAAAAATGAACAATTTTATTAATTAAATTTTTAGAGATTAATCAATAAATGACTCAGGAAGAACTCAAAGGATTTTTAGACGAAAAAGTTTTGGAATATAATAATCCAAAATTTATTGCAAGTGATCCTATTCAAATTCCTCATCAATTCACTATAAAAGAAGATATAGAAATTGCTGCTTTTTTAACTGCAACCATTGCCTGGGGAAATAGGAAAATGATTATTAAAAATGCTGAAAGTATGATGGAGTTGATGGGTAATTCTCCATATGATTTTGTGATGAATCATAAAGAGCATCATTTAGAAAATTTTAGTGGTTTTGTACATAGAACATTTAATGCGCAAGATTTTCAATTTTTTATGTCAGCATTACAGCATATTTATAATACCAGAAATGGCTTAGAAAGTATTTTTTGTAAACACTCAACAAAATCATCAACACAGCCTGCAATTCATCAGTTAAAAAATGTCTTTTTTGAAATCCCACATTTAGAAAGAACAAAGAAGCATATTTCAGATCCTTTAAAAGGTTCGGCTGCAAAACGGATAAATATGTTTTTACGTTGGATGGTGCGAAAAGACAATTCTGGCGTAGATTTCGGAATTTGGAAAAGCCTTTCCCCTACTCAACTTTCTTGTCCGTTAGATGTTCACTCTGGAAATGTGGCAAGAAAATTAGGTTTGTTAACAAGAAAACAAAACGATGCAAAAGCATTACTTGAATTAGATACTACATTGCGAAAAATGGATAAAACTGATCCTGTTAAATACGATTTTGCGTTATTTGGATTGGGAGTATTTGAAAAGTTTTAATTACAAAAACTTTCAATGGCTAGATCATAACTTTTTAATCCAAACCCAGCAATTACACCTTTTGCATTAGGTGCAATATAAGTTACATGGCGAAATTCCTCACGTACATGCACGTTAGAAATATGAACTTCAATTACTGGTGTTTCAATCCCTTTAATAGCATCTCCAATTGCAACAGATGTATGTGTATATGCTCCGGCATTTAAAATTACACCATTAAAACTAAAACCGACTTCGTGTAATTTATCTATTATTTCACCTTCAATATTACTTTGAAAATAATGTAACTGTATTGCAGCATATTTTTTTTGTAGCATCTTAAAATAATCCTCAAAAGTTAAACTACCATATATTTCAGGTTCACGCTTACCTAATAAATTTAAGTTTGGACCATTTAATATTAATATTTTCATATGTATTTATTCTATAAATAAAGTTGAAGTCTATGCTTTTCGCTTCAAATTTAAAAATTATTATCTAATAGATGAGTTTTACTAAATTAATTATCAAATTTATATGCCAAACCAATTTGCATAAAGTTAAGTTTCTTATTAACATGATATCCAAAATCCATATAATTAGAAACAGCAACATTGTAACGTGCATCTATTATAAATTCATCAGTAACTGAAAAACCAAAACCCGCAACTGCAGACAAAATAAATTTCTTATAGTTTTTATTTTTATTAATATCTTCTCCGTAAACAGAAAGTAAAAATTGAGATTCTGGACCACCATAAAGCTCAAATCTATTTCCTAATTTATATTTAAATAATACTGGTATATGTAGTAACCCAATATTTTCATCAGCTTTATTTTTATTTGCAGAATAATATACCTCTGGTTGCATAGAAAAATTTACACTTCTTCTAAACTCCATAAAAGCACCCAAATAAAACCCAGTTTTACTAACGTGTGTTACTTCATTATCACTAAGTTTATCCCTAAGATCAACTAAATTAACCCCTGCCTTTATACCAAATTGATTTAAACTTTGTGCTTTTATTACATTAAAATTCAGTATAGAAAATAAAAATATTAGACTTAAAATATATTTTTTCATATCCTTTTAAAATTAGTTCAACTAAGATACTTAATTTCAAATTAATCTCTAATTTTAAAATAGTTTTAAAGTCAACTTTTTAAATGTTTATATTTACCATATGAAATGGAATAGTGCCTTAACAGATTATATTTCTTATTTGAAAATTGAAAAAGGGTTGGCAAAAAACTCGGTAGATAGTTATGGCCGAGATGTTAAAAAATTAATACGCTATCTTGAAGAAAATGATATAAACACTACTCCAATTATTATTGAAGAAGATACCATTCAAGCTTTTATTTATTCAGTTTCTAAAACAATAAATGCACGTTCTCAAGCGAGATTAATTTCCGGAATTCGTAATTTTTTTGATTATTTAGTTTTTGAAGATTACCGAAAAAAAAATCCAACTGATTTATTAGAAACTCCAAAAATTGGATTAAAATTACCAGATACACTTTCTATTGAAGATATAGATTTATTAATAAACGCTATCGATTTAAGCGAGCCACAAGGTGAACGAAATAGGACCATTATAGAAACACTGTATAGTTGTGGATTACGAGTATCTGAATTGGTTGGCTTACAACTTTCCGATTTATTTTTTGAAGAAGGTTTTATAAGAGTTATTGGAAAAGGAAACAAACAACGATTTGTTCCAATTAATAAACAAACTCAAAAATATATTGCCAATTATGTAAATGATATTAGAGTTCATTTAAGCGTTAAAAAAGGATTTGAAGATACTGTATTTTTAAACAGACGTGGCACTAAATTAACGCGGGTTATGATTTTTACCATTGTAAAAAACTTAGCAATTAAAATAGGTTTAAAAAAGAATATAAGTCCTCATACTTTTAGGCATTCTTTTGCAACTCATTTACTTGAACGCGGTGCAGATTTAAGAGCAATTCAACAGATGTTAGGACACGAAAGTATTACTACAACTGAAATTTATATGCATTTGGATAGACGTTTCTTAAAAGAAGTTGTTAATACTTTTCATCCTAGGAAATAAAAAAATCTCGCATCTGCGAGATTTTTAATTTAATTTATTTAACAAATGTAATGCTATTTAGCTATGTTTACAGCTCTTGTTTCTCTAATAACTGTAACTCTAACTTGACCAGGATAGGTCATATCATTTTGAATTTTTTGCGATATTGTAAAAGAAAGCTCAGCTGCCTTAGCATCATTAACTTTATCGCTTTCAACAATAACACGCAATTCTCTACCTGCTTGAATAGCATAAGCTTTTTGCACTCCAGTAAAACCAAATGCAATATCTTCTAAATCTTTTAAGCGTTGTATGTATGAATCTAATACCTGACGACGTGCACCAGGTCTTGCTCCTGAAATAGCATCACACACTTGAACTATTGGTGCTATTAACGTTTTCATTTCTATTTCATCATGGTGAGCACCAATTGCATTACATATTTCAGGATTTTCATTATATTTTTCCGCCCATTGCATACCTAATAACGCATGCGGTAATTCACTTTCTGTTTCTGGTACTTTACCGATATCATGAAGAAGACCAGCTCTTTTAGCTAATTTTGCGTTTAATCCAAGTTCAGCTGCCATTAAACCACAAAGGTTTGCAACCTCACGAGAATGCTGTAATAAGTTTTGACCATAAGAAGAACGATATTTCATTCTACCTATAGTTTTAATAAGTTCTGGGTGTAAACCGTGTATTCCTAAATCGATTACCGTACGTTTTCCAACTTCAATAATTTCTTGTTGTAATTGTTTTTCAGTTTTCTTTACAATTTCTTCAATTCGGGCAGGATGAATTCTACCATCAGTTACTAATTTGTGTAAAGATAAACGTGCTATCTCTCTTCTAACAGGATCAAAACACGATAAAATAATTGCTTCCGGTGTATCATCAACTATAATTTCAACTCCTGTTGCTGCTTCAATTGCTCTAATATTACGGCCTTCTCTACCAATAATTCTACCCTTAACATCATCTGATTCAATGTTAAAAACAGAAACACAATTCTCTACAGTTTGCTCAACACCCACACGCTGTATAGTGTTTAAAATAACTTTTCGAGCTTCTTGTTGCGCTGTTAATTTAGCTTCTTCAATAGTATCTTGAATATGAACCATTGCATCAGACTTTGCTTGATCTTTAAGCGATTCTACCAATTCTTTCTTAGCATCTTCAGCAGATAAACCAGATATAACTTCAAGATTTTCAACTTGCTTACGATGTAGTTTATCAACTTCATCGGACCTTCTTTCTAAAAAGTCTACTTTTTTGTTGTAATCGTTTATTTTATTAGTTATTTCCTGGTTTAATTTTTTATTTTTATCAAGTTCTTGAGATACTTGAGATTCTTTATCCCTAACGCGTTTTTCAGTATCGGCAATTTTTTTATCACGCCCAATAATTACTTTTTCATGTTCGGATTTTAATTCAATAAATTTTTCTTTTGCCTGTAATATTTTATCTTTTTTTATAGCATCGGCTTCAATTTGTGCTTCTCTTATTAAGGATGATGCTTCTTTTTTAGTATTTCTTAAAATTTTAGTTGCTTTCTTCTTTTCAAGTGATTTCGCAATTATGTAACCAATTGTTAATCCTATTACTATGCCAATAATTATTGGCATTATATATTCTACCATATCTCAAATTTGTATATAAAAAAACCTACAATAGTTTGGGTTTTATGTAAACTCCTAAAAAACAAGTTTAGAGCTAACTAACTGTTCGAGGATCCGTTCTAGACGGCTTGCTCTAATAGAATAGACTCACTCTTCATAAAAATGTGACGTTGAGTTTAACAAACAATAACTAATGTAGGCAGTATTATTAATTAATATTATTTTAAAGAACTTATTTTTTTAAATGTTCATCTAATAAAACATTTAACTTATTCATTTTTTCCAATGCTTCATTTAAATCTTCTTCTTTATTAATGGCTTTTATTTCAATTAATGATGCGAATTGAAGTGCACACATAGCTAAAACATCTTGTTTATCACTAACTGCATAATTCTGTTCATATCTACTAACTAAATCATTAATTTTGTTAGCAGCTTTTCGCATTCCCTCCTCTTCATTTGCATTTTTAACATTTAGCGGGTACACTCTTCCTGCAACGGTAACTTTTATTTTTAATGATTCTGCCATTTAAAAGATCTTATTCGCTTAATTGAGTGATACAATTATCAATTTCACGAATTAAAGCATTTATTTTGAGTTTTGTTTCTCTTCTATCTTCTTTACTGCCTTCTATAGTTTTAGCAATTTTTAAAGAATTGTATTTTTTTTCAATTCCATTTATAACTTGCTTATCTTCAGATATTTGATTTTCTAAAACTGCTACTTTATTGTATAAAATATCATTTTCTTCTTTCAAAAAATTATATTTTTCTAAAAGCGTTTTTACTTTGTTTTCAAATAAATCAACAACTTCGGTAATATTATTCATTTATCTAAAGAATATAACTATTAATACAAAGTTAGTGTTAGTATGTCAATATTACAACTGTTTTTATACCATTTTAAAAAAAACTTACGTTTATTTTTATTAAATCATTGAAATTTTAAAGTTTACAAAAAATATTATTTAGTATTTTAGCACAAAACAATGAAAGTGAGAAAAGTAATAGTAATTTTAATTTTATGCTGCTATTTTAATGGTTTTAGCCAAGGTAATGCAAACTCTAATCCTCTATACCCAGCGAATTATTTTAATAATCCGTTAGAAATTCCTTTAGTTTTATCAGGAACTTTTGGAGAATTAAGGTCAAATCATTTTCACTCTGGGCTTGATATAAAAACTGAAGGAAGAGAGGGTTTAAATGTGGTTGCTTCAGCAGCTGGCTATGTATCCAGAATTAAAATTGCACATTGGGGATATGGTAAAGCTATTTATATTACGCACCCTAATGGATACACGAGTGTTTATGCGCATTTAAAAAAATTCAATAAAAGAATTGAAGCCTATATTAAAAAACAACAATATGCAAAGGAAAGTTTTGAAATACAATTATTTCCTTCAGCTACGACATTGCCAATATCTGAAAACGAAATTATAGCTCTTTCTGGAAATTCTGGGGGTTCAGGTGGTCCGCATTTACATTTTGAAATAAGAGATACAAAAACTGAAAAGCCTATAAATCCAATGCTTTTTGGTATTAATATTAACGATTCTAAAAAACCTAGAATTAACACATTAATTGGATATAGTTTAAGTGAAGAGGCACATATTAACAAAATTTCTAAGCCAACCCAAATTTCTTTAGTTCAACTTGAAAACGGTGACTTAATTTCAAAAAATATTGATGCCTTTGGAAAAATAGGTTTTGGAATAAATGCATATGATCAATTGGATGGAGCATACAACAAAAATGGTTTGTATAATTTAGAAATGAAAGTAAATGGAGAAAAAATGCACGAATTTAATGCATCATCTTTTTCTTTTTCTGAAAGCAAGTACATTAATTTACTTATTGATTATGAGCGTTTTGCAAATTTAAAACAACGAATTCAAAAATGTTTTGTTGAGCCTTCCAATAAGTTAAGCCTATATAAAAAATCCAATGAAAATGGCTATATTAATATTGAAGATGGATTGAATTATAATGTTGAAATTATTGCAAAAGATTTTAAAGGAAATAGTCAACGAATTACAATTCCAATTTCTGGAAAAAAGGATAGTATTTTAGTAAAAGATACTGAAACGATAACACCTTATGAAATTAATAGAGATACTTTTAATAAATTTAGTTTAAATGGAATTACAGTTGCCTTTCCAAAAAATACATTTTATAATGATTTTTATTTAGATTTTGAAGTAAAGGATTCAATTGCTAAAGTGCATAGTCCTACCGTTCCTTTACATAAAAATTACACCCTAACTTTTGATGTTTCAAATTATTCTGAAATTGAAAAAAAACAGTTATATATTGCTTCAATTAATGAAAAAGGAAGGTCGCAATATGAAACAACAGTAAAGAAAGATTTATCCTTTTATACTTCAACTAAAAAATTAGGTAAGTTCACTTTAATTTCTGATAATGTGAAACCTAAAATAAAATTAATCAACTTTAAAAATGAACAATGGCTAACAAATTCTAATTCATTAAAAGTAAAAATAAGTGATAATGAATCTGGAATCAAATCGTACAGAGGAGAAATAGATGGTGCTTGGATTTTAATGGAATACGAACCTAAAAAAAATATGTTAGTATATGATTTAAACGACAAAACATTTAGCACTGCAAAACATAATTTAAAAGTTACAGTAACTGATAATGTTGGAAATGTTGCTACAATAAACACCACTTTTTTTAGAAAAAAATAAAAGGAAAAATTTGAAAACATTTAACCTAATCTTTCTATTTTTTATAACAATTTCATTATCCGCTCAAACAGCTACAATTAAGGGGATTGTAAAAAATATTGATAAAGAACCTATTGAAGGGGTATCTATATCATATTTAAATAATGGAACCAATTCAGATAAAAATGGAGCATATTTATTAAACATTCCTGCAAATATTGATATTTCAATTTCATTCAGTCACGTTTCTTACAAAACACTTCAAAAAAAGGTAAATATTTCAAAAAATAAAACATTTCGCTTTTCTCCTACTCTAATTACTAAAATTGAAGAGATTTCGGAAGTTGTTATAGAAGATTTTAAGAAAGATGCAGAAGGTATTGTAAAAATAAATACTGCAGCAATTTCTAAAATTCCGGGTGCTAATCAAGGTGTTGAAAATATACTAATGACATTAGCTGGTGTAAATAACAATAATGAATTAAGTACGCAATACAATGTTAGAGGTGGAAATTTTGATGAAAATTTAGTATATGTAAATGGAATTGAAGTATATAGACCCTTTTTGGTAAGGTCTGGCCAACAAGAAGGTTTAAGTTTTGTGAATGGTGCTATGGTGCAAAACATAAAGTTTTCTGCTGGTGGTTTTCAAGCTAAATATGGCGATAAACTTTCATCGGTACTAGATATAAGTTATAGAGTGCCGCAAGACTTTGGTGTTTCCTTAAATGCAAGTTTATTAGGCGGTAGTTTAACTTTAGAGGGAGTTTCTCCAAACAAAAAATTAAGTGCTTTGGTTGGATTTCGTTACAGAAATAATAGCCTTTTTATAAATAGTAAAGATATACAAACAAACACAAATCCTAATTTTACTGATGTACAAGCATTTTTAACTTATATACTTAACCCTAAATTAAAAATCGATTTTTTAGGTAATTATTCATTAAATAATTACAATTATATTCCTAAAACAAGAAGAACCAAATTTGGAACAATAGCTGAACCATTAGAGCTAATTGTTTATTATAACGGACAAGAAAAAGACACGTTTAAAACATTGTTTGGAGCTTTAAAAGGCAGTTATAGCGTTAATGAAAATTTGAATTTAAGTTTAACAACTTCAACATATCACACAATTGAAGATGAATATTATGATATTTTAGCGAGTTATAATATTGGTGAAGTAAATAATGATTTCGCCTCTGAAAATTTTGGTGAAGTTGAATTTTCTGAAGGTATCGGCTCTCAATTAAACCACGCACGAAATTCAATTGATGCTTTAATTTTTAATACAGAATTTAAAGCTACTTTTAAAAAGAGAAATCATCAAATAGATTTTGGAATTAAATATCAAAATGAAGACATTAGAGATCAAATTAAAGAATGGGAAGTAATAGATTCTCTTGGTTTTAGTGTTAGGCCACCAAATGAAACTGTTAATAACCAGCCTTATGAACCTTTTTCTGGGGAATTAACTCCTTATAAAAGTATTAATGCAAAAAATAACGTAAAAATTGACAGACTCGTTTGGTTTGCTCAATACAGTAAAAATGAAGTTTGGAATAATCATAAAATATGGTATAATATTGGTTTGCGTTCACATAATTGGAATGTAAATGGTGAGAATTTAAATACTTCAAATCAAATAATTTATAGCCTTCGTGGCCAATTTGCTATTAAACCAGATTGGGAAAAAGATATGCTTTTTAGAATATCAGGAGGTATGTATAACCAACCACCTTTTTATAAAGATTTAAGAGATTTTAATGGAAGTATTAATACAACAGTCGCAACCCAAAAGTCAGTTCAAGTTGTAATAGGTAATGATTATAGTTTTAACATTTGGAATAGACCCTTTAAATTAATTAGCGAAGTATATTTTAAAGATTTAACTAATGTAAACACTTATACAGTTGATAATGTAAAATTAAGATATCGAGCAGATAATAATGCCGAAGCGTATGCCACAGGAGTTGATTTAAGACTTAATGGTGAATTTGTACCTGGAACAGAGAGCTGGGTAAGTATTGGATTTTTAAAAACTGAAGAGAATTATAATAATCAAGGTTACATTGCTCGTCCAACGGATCAGCGTTTTAAATTTGGAATGTTATTTCAAGATTATGTTCCAAATATTCCAAAAATAAAAATGTATTTAAATTTAGTATTTAACAGTGGGTTGCCTGGAGGTTCTCCATCATATGCCAATTCTTATGATTATCAGAACAGATTGAATGCTTATAAACGAGCCGATATTGGTATTTCGTATGTTTTTGCCGATTCTGGCAATCAACATAAAACTGGATGGTTAAAAAACGTTAACGAATTTACTCTAGGCTTCGAAATATTTAATATGTTTGATGTTCAAAACTCAATTACAAACACTTGGGTTAGAGATGTATATTCTAAACGATTTTATGGAATTCCAAATTATATGACACCCAGAGTTTTAAATATTAAAATGGATTTAAAATTTTAGAAGATCAATATTATATCTCCAAATTCTTGTCGTAAGGAATGTTTTTAAGGATATGATTTATTGCATTTACTCTTGCAATAGTTTTCTTATTCGCTCTTATTATTTTCCAAGGAACAACTCCATTAACTGTTTTAGCAAACATTTTCCCTTTATAGTCTGTATAAGTATCCCATAATTCCTGAGCAGCTTCATCTACAGTTGTCATTTTCCATTGCTTTAATGGGTTTGTTTTAATATCCTCAAAACGTTTTTCTTGTTCTTTTTTAGAAATAGACATATAAATTTTAACCAAGCGAATTCCAGATTCTGTAATCATTCGTTCAAAATCGTTTACCTGATTCATAAAAATTTCATATTCATGTTTCGTACAAAAACCATTTACTGGTTCTACTACAGCTCGGTTATACCAACTTCTATCAAAAAAAACAATTTCTCCACCTTTTGGGAATTGACTCACATATCTTTGAAAGTACCATTGTGTTTTTTCATCCTCATTTGGTTTTGGTAAAGCTACAATTCTAAGATGACGAGGATTCATTCTTTCAGTTGCCCTTCTAATTGCACCACCTTTTCCTGCTGCATCTCTTCCTTCAAAAATTATAATAATTCTTTCATTTTCATTAATTACCCAAGACTGCATTCTAATCAGTTCAACTTGCAGTTTTTTTAATCTTCTTTCATATTTAACATACCGCACCGCTTTTTCTGGGTTGTAAGGTTCTCTAGATAACAATGCTGTCAATCCTTTATTAGAATTTAGAATTTCAACATTTTGATCGGTGAATGTAAATTCTTTCATAATTAATCTAATTGTTTTGATGAACGATGGTACCTCATTATAATATTTGGATCTGGAAGTAAAGTGGTTAAAGCTTCATCTTTTCCGTCATAATTAAATTGAGATAAAACATACCTTATACATTCTAAACGTGCTACTTTTTTATCATTAGCTCTTACAATAATCCAAGGGCTATAACTTGTATGAGTTTTACTAAACATTTGTTCTTTGAAATGAGTGTAACTATCCCATAACTCCTGCCCTTTTCTATCCACAGGACTAAATTTCCAACGTTTTAAAGGAGTTTTTAATCTCGCATTAAATCTTGATAATTGTTCATTTTTTGAGATAGAAAACCAAAATTTTATCAATACTACATTATCTTCATATAACATATGCTCAAATTCCGGAACTTGAACCATAAAATTTTCATATTGATGCTCGGAACAAAACCCCATAACTGGTTCAACTACTGCTCTGTTATACCAACTCCTATCAAAAAATACAATTTCACCTGAATTTGGCAATTCTTTAATATAACGTCTAAAATACCATTGTCCACGTTCCACTTCTGTAGGTTTTGTTAATGCTACTAATCGTGTTGAACGAGGATTTAAATGTTCTGAAAATCTTCTAATATTCCCTCCTTTTCCTGCGGCATCTCTTCCTTCAAAAATAATTGCAACTCGCCTTTTGTTTTTAGAAACCCATCGCTGTAATTTAACTAATTCAATTTGTAGTTTTACTAACTCTTCTTCATAAAATATTCTATTTTTAACTTTTTCAATAGGAATATTTTTTTCCTTAATAATTTCTAAAAGTTCTTTATTTGAAGTTGCTCTTTCAAAATCTTCACTAGTTAACTTTGGAGTTTCTTCCATATTTATTCTACCTTTTCAATAGTTATACAATCAGCTGGATTATTCGAAATTTGCAATTTCGCATCTGATGGAGAGATATATGGTATACCTAAACCTAATCCACGCATTATAAATAATAATCCAATAATAACTACAAATACAGGAATAGCTTTTTGAATTTTATTTCTTAACGATAAATTTACAAAATTTCCTAAAAATATTGCACCTGTCATTAAAGGAATTGTTCCAATTCCGAATAAAACCATATATAAAGAGCCATTTAAAATATTACTAACTGATATTGAACCAAGTAGTGCTATATAAACGAGGCCACAAGGTAAAAACCCATTAAAAAAACCAATGGAAAAAATTGCTTTGTTTGATTTTTTAGTTAAATAAGAACCTAGTTTTTGTTTTACTTGACCGATAATTCTATATAATGGTTTTGTAAAATTGTATTTGTTAAATATTGAAACAGGTATTAAAATCAGTGCAATCATAACAACACCCATTAAAATTGATAAACGTTGTTGAAAACCTGCCAAATAAAGACCTTTACCTATTAAACCGAAAAGCAATCCAATTAGAGAATAACTAATTATTCTGCCTAGATGATATAAAAAAGTTTGAAATATTAATTTAGATTTAGACGATCTTTCAACAGGTAGAACAAATGCAATTGGTCCACACATTCCTAGGCAATGAAAGCTTCCTGCCAATCCTAATACTAACGCAGTCCATAACATACTAATACATTAGTTTCTCTTTGAATAAATAAGTATTATCCGCAACATGCCATTCAATTTTTAAGTCCCATCTTCCGGCTACTAAATTTTCATCTTTAATTAAAAATTCATTAGTTTCTAAAAATATAGGTTCATTAAAATCTATTTTACTATTAGATAGCCTTTTAAAAGAAATAATACCAGTAATTTCTGAAGGATTAAACTCCTTTGGAAAAGTTATTAATAAACCTTCAGCAACCTTTTTAACTATAATATTCTCATTTAATGCAATTCCTTTATTTTCCTTATCAATTTCTTTTTGGTAATTTAACTCATCCTTATAGTATTCTTCAGATACTAAATGATGGTCATACTCAGGTAAAAACATTACTTTATAAACATATGATAATATAAATATCATAAAAGAAACTAATGCAATTACAATACCTACCGGCCAAGTTATTTTTAATTTCATTTAATTTATTTTTATGGGACCCATAAAATTAGTTGTTGTAGTTTCAATTAATTTTCCTTTTGAATAAATCCCTATTTTTAATTTCTCTTTCGACGAATTTAAGTCTTTTTTATTAATTTCAATAAATAAAGTACCTCCTTGTAAGGCCTGTTTTGTAATATTTAAATTACCACCAATCAAATCTACTGTTCCTTCATGAGAAATTAACTTAATATCAACATCCTCAATATCTTCGGTTGTTTTATTTATTAATTTTACAGTGTACACGTTTTTTATACTAGTTTCAGTACTTTGAAACGTTTGTCCTGGTAATCTTAAAATAGTAGCCTCAACATCATTTCGTAAAAATAACATAGTTACTAGTACTCCAATTAAAATAGTTAAAATAACTGAATATGCTATTAACCTTGTGTTAAACTTAAACTTTTCTTTTTTCTCAATATTGTCTTCCGACGCATATCTTATTAAACCTCTATCAAATCCAGATTTATCCATAATAGCATCACAAGCATCTATACAAGCTGTACAATTGATACACTCTAATTGTGTTCCGTTTCTAATATCAATTCCAGTTGGACAAACTTGTACACATTGTTTACAATCAATACAATCACCATAACCTAATTCATCTCTATTTTCGTCCTTTCTTAATTTTTTTCGTCCTTCATCTCCTTCACCTCTAACAAAATCATATGCAACATTTATAGATTTATTATCTAACAAAACTCCTTGCAATCTTCCGTACGGACAAACAATAATACAAACTTGTTCTCTGAACCATGCAAATACAAAATAAAAAACCCCAGTAAAAACTAATAAATACACAAGGGTACTTAAATGAGCTAAAGGTCCATCTTTAATATAGCCCAAAACACTATCTGAACCAATTATATAAGCTAAAAAAACATTTGAAATTATAAAGGAAATTATAAAGAAAATAAACCATTTTAAAACTCTTTTTCTAATTTTTTCAGCATCCCATTTTTGTTTTTCAAGTTTTATCTGCTTTACTCTATCCCCTTCTATTAAATATTCTACTTTTCTAAAAACCATTTCCATAAAAATAGTTTGAGGACACATCCAACCACAAAATATCCTTCCAAAAACCACTGTAAATAATATTACAAAAACAACACTTACTAGCATCGAAATTACCAATAAATGAAAATCTTGAGGCCAAAACGGAAATCCGAAAATATGAAATTTGCGTTCTATAACATTAAATAGTAGAAACTGGTTTCCTTTTATTTTTATAAATGGTGCAGCTATTAAGAAAGCAAGTAGCACCCAACTGACGAATGTTCTATAGTTATAAAACCTGCCTTTTGGTTTTTTCGGAAAAATAAAATTTCTTTTTCCACTTTCATCAATTGTTGCAATTGAATCTCGAAATCTTTCTTTGGTTTCTTTTTCCATATTTAATTATATAGACTTCTAAAAATTTAGCACAAATTTATTGTTTATTAATTTACATTCACGAAACAAAAGTGACAAAAAAACGAGGAAAAAGAAGTTGATTTAATTTAAAAAATTACAAATCTACTACTTTGCTCCTCGAATTTACTACTAACTAAAAAAATCAAAAACATAACCCTCGATCCAGGGTTATGTTTATAAATATTATTCAGCTGGCCAAATTATATCTCCTTCTGCTGCTTTTGGCGTTGCTGGTGAAGTGCCTTGCATAGAAATAATATAACTAGCCAACAAAATTCTTTCATCTCTACTAATAGTACTTTCCCAAGCAATCATACCTTTTCCTGGTCTACCACCTTTAGAAATAGTATTATAAAGACTTTTTACGTCCCCTCCAAGTATCCAAGTATTATCAGTTAAATTAGGACCTATACTTCCTCCTAAATCAGATAAATGACAAGCAGTACAGGTTTTAGAAGCGAATAATGCTTCACCTTTTGTAATACTTTCTTCATCAGTTAATGCAACAATATTACTATCATCAAATAATTGTGGGTTTGCTTCTTTGTAAGCTTCAACAGCAGCTTTTCCTTCTGCAACTTCTGTAGCAAACTCTTCTTTTTGATTATATTTTTCTGAATTATAAAATACTTGTGTATAATAAAAAATACTAATTGCAATGGTAATATAGAAACCATACAACCACCAAGGTGGTAATACATTATCTAGCTCCTTAATACCATCATAATCGTGATCTAACATAATATCCTCTTCTGTTCCTAAATCGTGGGCCTTCGTTAAGGATTTCATAAACTTTTTCCAACCCGATATTTTTTCTGAATTTTTATTCATGATTAATTTCTTTATTAATGTCGTTATCTAAAGGTAATTGGCTCACTTCATCTATACTTCTCTTTGGTAGTTTAAAAACAAATACAACCATTGTTACAAAAACTATAAAGAATAATAGTAAAGAAATTATTGGGTAAATTTCTACCCCATCAATACCTTCTAAATTATGTTTAATGAATTTTAACATACTATTATTTTAACGCTGTATTATTAGCTTTTATATCCGTACCTAAACGTTGTAAATAAGCAATTAATGCAACTATTTCTTTATTTTGAATATTACTTGAACCATAATTTTTAACAAACTCAGGGTCTTGTCTTAAATTATTTTC
>Ga0102814_10000897_pt1 | contig 21325 bp, 10 predicted proteins | sample ColrivemetaGS741_FD_79112 | JGI IMG/M metagenome (GOLD analysis project Ga0102814, IMG submission 79112) | Estuarine microbial communities from the Columbia River estuary - Flood tide ETM metaG S.741 | ecosystem: Environmental > Aquatic > Marine > Intertidal zone > Estuary | place: USA...
CAATTAATTATTATTATTATTATTTTATATAACTACCAACAAAAACAATATACAATGTTTGGTTCTTCAAATCAAAATACAACTCCAGCGTTTGGTTCATCTACAACGACATCAGCATTTGGAGGTGGTAGTAGTGCTTTTGGTCGTACGACATCCGCATTTGGAGGTCCGGCTAGTAGTACACCGTTTGGTGGTGGTGGTGGTACGACTACTGCCACTCCCTCGTTCGGTGCGGCGGCTCCATCACCATCCCCGTTTGGAGTAGTACAGCAGGGTGGATTTGGAGGAGGAGGAGCTAATCCAAGTGGACTGTATGAAATTATTACATTAACAGAAAATGAAATGGTCTTGTATACTGCTAATGCCGGATATTCTACCGGTTGGACTTGGGTTTTCAGACCTGAATAACACAGTATAAAATTAAATAACTAGGATGATTTAATTACAATAGAATAAAAATATAATTATCTTGAGTTTACCAAAACATTTGTTTTAATTTAAACAAAATGTCTTTTAAAATAAAAAGAGGGTAAATAATACCCTCTTTTTGTTTTTATTCCTTTTACATATTAGCTTTTTAATTTTATAATAATTAATTATAATGTTAAACCATATTAAATATAATAATCTAAGTGTCATATTTGGGTTAATGTTACTACTTGTGCTTTCTTGTGGGGGCAGTGGAGAAGAATATGATCCGTACGTACCTGAAATAGAAACAGAAGTTATTATACCTTCAAACCTTTTACTAACTGTAAATATAGTTGGATCAGATTCAAACAATCCTGAAGGTGACGGCACAGGAGTAATTAATTGTTCAGCGTCGGCGACAGATGCTGTTTCTTATGAATTTAGATTTGGTAATGGCGCTCAAATAACAAATACAACAGGAACAGTTGAATATGAATATACAGAGAGAGGCACAAATATTTATACCGTTTCGGTATATGCTTATTCCAAAACAGGTGACCATATAAACACTTTTAAGCAGATTAAAATTTTAGTTCAACGTCCACCGTTTGAAACTTTGGTTTTTTCGGATGAATTTGATGTAAATGGAAGTCCAGATGATTCAAAATGGGGTTATGATATTGGAACTGGAGACAATGGATGGGGAAATGGAGAAAAGGAATATTATACAAATAGAAGTGAAAATGTAATTGTAGAAGATGGCTTTTTAAAAATTACTGCAATTAAAGAAAATTATGAAGGTTCCCAATATACTTCAACACGTATGTTAACAGAAGGTAAATTTGAATTTACCTACGGAAAAGTTGAGGTAAGAGCTAAGTTGCCATTTGGTGAAGGAACTTGGCCTGCAATTTGGATGCTAGGTTCAAATATTAGAACAGTTGGTTGGCCAGCTTGTGGTGAAATTGATATCATGGAACATTGGGGACATAATCAAGGAACTGCTCAAAGTGCATTGCACACGCCTTCAAGTTATGGCAATACTACCAATCACGGGGGGCAATATATTGAAGATATTTCAACTGAATTTCACATTTATGCAGTTGAATGGGATGATGAAGAAATTGTATTTTCTGTCGATGATAAGGTGCATTATACCTATAACCCTTCGGTAAAAAACAGTGAAACTTGGCCATATACTGCCGATCAATTTTTAATATTAAATGTGGCAATGGGAGGAAGTTGGTTTGAAATAGATCCGGACTTCACGCAATCAAGTATGGTTGTTGATTATGTAAGGGTTTATCAATAAAATATTTATTATAATGAAAAAAATAATTAGTGTATTAATTTTGATAATTGTTTTCATTTCTTGTAATCAGAAAGAAGAGCCTAATGTTGTTATAGAAGAAATTAAAACTGCAGAAATAAATGAATATGGAAATACACTTCAGGTGTTTACAAGTGCTCATAATTCTGAATATAAATTATCACCAACCGGAACTACCGAATTTTCAGATTTTAGACAACCTTTAGAAACAGAAGTTTCTATTTTGGTTGATCCTACAAAAAAATTTCAAACTTTTGTTGGTATTGGAGCTTCATTAACCGATGCTTCAGCTGAAACATTTTATAAACTAACAAAAGAAAATCAGGCTAAATTTTTAGAAGCGTATTACAGTATAGATAATGGAATTGGGTATTCATTATCGAGAACAAGTATTCATAGTTGCGATTTTGGAAGTGAAAGCTTTACTTATATTGAAGAAGGTGATGCCGAATTAAAAACATTTAATATTGATCACGACAGAGAATTTAGATTACCTTTTATAAAATCCGCAATTGCTGCTGCTGGAGGAACATTAAAAATGTATGTGAGTCCTTGGAGCCCACCAGCATTTATGAAAACAAATAACAATATGCTAAATGGTGGGAAATTAAAACCAGAATTTGCAGCATCTTGGGCTACATATTATGCTAAATTTATTAAAGCATATGAAAAAGAAGGAGTTCCAATTTGGGGATTAACAATTCAAAATGAACCAATGGCAACTCAAGTTTGGGAATCTTGTATTTATACCGCTGAAGAAGAACGGGATTTCTTAAAAAATCATTTAGGACCAACCTTAGAAAAGGAGGGTTTAGGTGATAAAAAAATTATTGTTTGGGATCATAATAGAGATTTAATATTTCAAAGAGCAAGTACTATTTTAAACGACACAGAAGCTTCAAAGTATGTTTGGGGTGTTGGATTTCATTGGTACGAAGATTGGAAAGATGGGGTACCTATGTTTGATAATGTTGCAAAAGTTCATGAAGCATATCCAGATAAAAACTTAATATTTACTGAAGGATGCACTGAAGGTTATAATTTAAGCAGAATAGTTAATGAAGATCCAAAATTAGCGGAACGTTATGGGAAATCTATGATAAATGATTTTAATAATGGTACGGTTGCTTGGACTGATTGGAACATCTTATTGGATGAAACCGGTGGACCAAATCATGTGAATAACCTTTGTTTTGCACCAGTTCATGGAGATACTAACACAGGTGAATTAACATTTACAAATTCGTATTATTATATTGGTCATTTTTCTAAGTTTATTAGACCAGGTGCAAAAAGAATTTCAAGTGTTTCAAGTTCAAATAAATTATTAACTACAGCATTTGTAAATGAAGAAGGTATCATTGTAATTGTAGCTATGAATGTGAGTGATGATGCAATGAGCTATACAGTTACTCTTGGGTCAAAAACTGCAACTTTGGAGATGCCTGCGCGTGCAATACAAACCTTATTATTAAAATAAACAGTAGTTCTAATCAACATAAATTATGTCGAAAAAAGTTGTATTTATTGCATTTGTTGTTTCCTTAGGAGGCTTTTTATTCGGGTTTGATGCCGGAATAATTTCGGGAGTTATGTCTTATGCCGGTCCAGAATTTAATTTAAGTGATGGGCAAACAGGTTGGGTTGTAAGTTCACCTTCTTTTGCAGCAATGATTGCCATGTTAATTTCAGGTAGATTAAGTGACGTAATTGGAAGAAAAAATATATTAATTGCAGTGGCATTTTTATATGCTGTTTCAGCCATAACATCAGCTTATGCAACTTCATATGAAATGTTGTACATAGCTAGAATGGTTGGAGGCTTGGCATTTGGTGCAGCACTAATTTTAGCGCCAACATATATTGCTGAAATTTCTTCTGCAGAAAACAGGGGGAAGCTGGTTTCAATTCAACAGTTAAATATAGTTTTAGGCTTTTTTGTTGCTTTTTTAAGTAATTATTATTTCAATAAATTAAATACCTCAGGAAGTAGTTTTTTAACTGATGAAAATGTTTGGAGATGGATGCTTGGAGTAGAATTTATTCCGGCTATATTGTATTTTATGTTTATGTTTTTCGTACCAAAAAGTCCACGTTGGTTGTGTTCTGTTGGTAAAATTGTTGAAGCTAAAAAAGTATTGAATAGTTTACACGGAGAGCAATTAGCAAAGGTTGAAATTAGTGCTATTGAGAAAAATATTAATGAACAAAATACAAAAGATAAAGTTTCAGTTTTCGAACTATTAAAACCTTCATTACGTTTTATATTAATTGTTGGATTAGTGTTAGGAGTATTGCAACAAATTACAGGAATAAACGCGGTATATTTTTACGCAACTTCCATTTTTAAGCAAACAGGAATTGGTACAGATGCATCTTTTGCATCCGGTATATTATTAAGTTTAACAACCGTATTTTTTACCATCATTGCTATATTTTTAATCGATAGAATGGGAAGAAGACCATTGTTATTAGTTGGTATTGCAGGTATTGCAGTCAGTTTATTGGTTTGTGCTTTTGGTTTCAATCAAGCAACCTATCAACTTTCATCAGAAAAAATTGCTCAATTTGAAACTATTGAAAATAGCAAATTAGAACCTTTTGCAGATAAGGTGTATACTAATGATGTAGATTTTAAAAACGATATGAAATCGGCTTTAGGAAACCAAGTATATGCAAAAAATGAAGGGGCTATTTTAGAAGCCGCCATCACAATGAACGCTACACTAGTTTTATTGGGAATATTAGGTTTTATAGCGTGTTTTGCTTTTTCATTAGGACCAGTAATGTGGGTAATGTTATCAGAACTTTTCCCAAATAAATATAGAGGATTGGCAATTGGTGTTATTGGGTTTGTAAACTCATTTATTAGTTGGGTGGTACAACAAGTTTTCCCTTGGGAATTATCCAATTTAGGAAACGCTATGAGTTTTTTAATATTTGGAGTAATTGCTGTAATTGGGTTCTTTATTTTATTAAAAATATTACCAGAAACAAAAGGAAAATCTTTAGAGCAAATAGAATTTGATTTAGTAAAAAATTAGAAAATTAAGATGGGTTTAAAAAACATATTTATTAAAATTTTAGTGTGCAGTGCATTGGTTGTTGGATGTAATTCAAAACCTCAAACAAAAGAAGTAATGAATACAACGAATAAACAAGCTAAGGTTGAATTAAAGAACAACAACGGACAATTTCAGATGTATGTAGACAGTAAGCCTTTTTTCATAAAAGGAGCTGGATTAGAATTTGGAAATATAGAATCGGTTGCAAAACACGGCGGGAATTCTTTTAGAACTTGGAGGACTGAAAATGGACAAAAAAGCGGTAAAGAAGTTTTAGATGAGGCTTTAAAACACGGATTAATGGTAACTATGGGAATTGAAGTTGCGAGAGAACGACATGGATTTGATTATGATGATGCCGCAGCGGTTAATGAACAATTGGAAAGAATAAAACAAGAAGTAATTGCTTTAAAAGATCATCCAGCACTATTAATGTGGGGAATAGGAAATGAATTGAATTTACGCTATACCAATCCAAAAGTATGGGATGCTGTAAATGATATTTCAAAAATGATTCATAAAGTAGACCCAAATCATTTAACAACTACAATGTTGGCTGGAATTTCAAAAAAAGAAGTGGATCATATTAAAGAAAGAAGTACTGATTTAGATTTATTATGCTTTCAAATTTATGGTGATTTAATTAAGTTGCCAAAATTGGTAAAAGAATCTGGATGGGAAGGTGCTTATATTGTATCAGAATGGGGAGCAACAGGTCATTGGGAAGTTCCAAAAACTGCTTGGGGAGTACCTATTGAGGAAAATAGTACTATAAAGGCAGCAAATTATTTGGCCAGATATAATGGAGGAATTGCAGCAGATCCAACTCAATGTATTGGCTCTTATGTTTTTTTATGGGGACAAAAGCAAGAGCGTACTCCAACTTGGTATGGTATCTTTTTAGAAGATGGCAGTGAAACGGAATCAGTTGATGTAATGCATTATATTTGGAATAATACTTGGCCAGATAATAGGGCGCCACAAATACAATCATTTCAAATAAATAATAAAACAGCGTATGATAATGTAATTGTTAAAGCAAATACGGAATGTGTTGTAAACATAAAAATGCAGGATTTTGAAAATGATGAATTAAATTATGGGTGGGAAATATTATATGAAAGTACCGATTTAAAGGATGGAGGAGATTTTGAAAAGAGACCTAAGGCAGTTGATTTTGTTATTATTAGTAATTCAGACGGAAATTTAGTTTTTAAAGCTCCAAATGAAAAAGGAGTTTATAGGTTGTTTGCATATGTAAAAGATGGCAAAAATCATACAGCCACAGCAAATATTCCATTTAAAGTGAATTAAAAGCTATGAGGCAATTTAAAAAGTAATTGAAATTCTATTTGTCAAACTGAGCCTGTCGAAGTTGGTTGCATGAAACATATTTCGACAAGCTCAATATAACACTAAAAGATTAATTTGAAACAGTCTTTTTATTAAAAATTATATAAATAAGTAAAAAAATATTTCGATGTATATAGGTGAAAATAAAGCTTCTTATGAGGTGAACCAAGTAAAAGGAGATTTAGTAACTATTGGGAATGAGAGTTATTATAAAATTTCTAATGTAAATGAAATGAGACCTTTTTTCATGAGTATTGTTAGTAATTCAAACCATTGGATGTTTATTTCAAGCAATGGCGGATTAACTGCAGGAAGAAAAAATAGCAGCTATGCCTTATTTCCATATTACACGGATGATAAAATTACAGAGAGTACTGAAATTACAGGTAACAAAACTATTGTTCAAATTCATATAGAAGAAAAAACTTATTTATGGGAACCTTTTTCTAATCGTTACGAAGGAGTTTATAAAATCAGCAGGAATTTGTACAAAAATAGTTATGGAAATAAAGTAATTTTTGAAGAAATTAATCATGATTTAGGTGTTACATTTAAATATGAGTGGAACTCGAGCAGTGAATATGGTTTTGTAAAAGAATCTACAATAATTAATAACAAAGCTCATGAACTAAAACTCACTGTTTTAGATGGAATTCAGAACATTTTACCTTATGGAGTTGGAGCCGATTTACAAAATGCAAGTAGTAACTTAGTTGATGCCTATAAAAAATGCGAATTAGAAGTAGATGCAGGTTTAGGAATTTACGCATTAAGCGCCATAATTGTAGATAAAGCAGAACCAAGCGAAGCGTTAAAAGCCAATATTGTATGGTCTGTTGGAGTTGAAAACCCAACGTATTTGTTGTCTTCTACACAATTAAATAATTTCAGAAAAGGAAAAAATCTTGTTCAAGAAATTGATATAAAAGCTGAAAAAGGCGCTTATTTTACCTGTTCAAAAATCACTTTAAATGCAAGTTCAGAAAAAAACTGGATGCTTGTAGCCAATGTAAATCAAACTATTGTTGATGTTCAAAAAATTAAGGAGACTATTAAAAAAGAAAAGAATTTGGCAGCCTTAATTAAAGCAGATGTTGAGGAAGGAACAACTAAATTAATTCAACTTACAGGCGCTTCAGATGGGATACAATTGTCGAATGATAGTTTAATTAATTCTCGTCATTTCTCAAACACGCTTTTCAACATTATGCGTGGTGGAATTTTCGATTTTAATTATCAAATTGAAAAAGGAGATTTTATAAAATACATCGCAAACGCAAATAAAAAAGTACTTAAAAAGAAGGTAGATGATTTAGCAAATCTTCCTGAAACATTTTCATTAGAGTATTTAAAAGATTTAGCAAATAATCAAACCGACAAAAACTACAAAAGACTTTGTTTTGAATATATGCCTTTAAAATTTAGTAGAAGACACGGTGATCCAAGCCGACCTTGGAACAAGTTTTCTATTAACACAACTAGTGAAGTTGATGGCTCAAAAATATTAGATTATGAAGGAAACTGGCGTGATATTTTCCAAAACTGGGAAGCATTAGCACATTCATATCCAACATTTATTGAAAGTATGATTCATAAGTTTTTAAACGCTACAACTTTTGAAGGTTATAATCCATATCGTGTAACAAAAGATGGTTTTGATTGGGAAACTGTTGAGCCAGACAATCCTTGGTCATATATTGGGTATTGGGGAGATCACCAAATTATTTATTTATTAAAATTTTTAGAATTTATTGAAAACCATTATCCAAATAAATTATCCAACTATTTTAATCAGGAAATTTTTGTGTATGCCAATGTTCCGTATAAAATAAAAAAGTATAAGGATATACTGAAAAACCCAAAAGATACAATTGAATTTGATGTTGAATTGGATGAAAATATAAATGAAAAGAAAATTCAGTTAGGTGCTGATGGTGCTTTGTTACGTGATGAAAATTATTTTATTTATAAAGTAAATCTTGTCGAAAAATTATTAGTTACAGTGTTGGCAAAAGTATCAAACTTTGTTCCTGAAGGTGGTATTTGGATGAATACCCAACGTCCAGAATGGAACGATGCCAATAACGCATTGGTAGGAAATGGAGTTTCAATGGTAACGCTATATTATTTGAGACGCTTTTTAAAATTCTTGGAAGAAACAGTTTCGAAATCCGATTTAGATACCGTTGAAATTTCAATTGAATTGGCAATATTCTTTAATGAGGTTTCTGTTGTATTAGACACAAATAAAAAAATATTATCAGGAAAAGTTTCAGATAAAGACAGAAAAACGGTTTTAGACGGACTTGGAATTGCAGCGAGTAATTATAGAGGAGGTATTTATGAAAAAGGTTTCTCAAGTGATAAAGAAACGGTTTCAAAGTCAAATTTATTAAACTTTACAAAAATTACGCTTCAATATTTAGATCATTCGATAGATGCCAATAAAAGAGCTGATAATTTATACCATGCATATAATTTAATGACTATTGAAAACGATAAAGAAGTATCAATTTCATATTTGTCAGAAATGTTAGAAGGTCAGGTGGCTGTGTTAAGTTCTGGCTATTTATCTTCTAAAGAAAGTTTAGATGTATTAGATGGATTAAAGGCAAGCGCTTTGTTTAGACCAGATCAGTACAGTTATATTTTATATCCAAATAAAGAATTACCAAGATTTAGTGATAAAAATAATATTAACAAAAAGGATGTTGAAAAATCATCTTTATTAAAGCGACTTACCAAAGATGGAAATACACAAATTGTACAGGTAGACTGTTTAGGAAATTATCATTTTAATGGGAATTTTAACAATGCAAATAGTTTACAGCAAGCATTAAACGAGCTTCCAGAGGAATATCAAGATTTAATTGAAAAAGATTCCAAACTTGTATTAGGCGTTTTCGAAAAAATATTTAACCATAAAGCTTTTACAGGAAGATCGGGAACATTTTTTGGTTATGAAGGTCTTGGGTCAATTTATTGGCATATGGTTTCAAAATTGTTGTTAGCAGTTCAAGAAGTTTGCATAAATGCAGTAGAAGATAAAGAAGATGAAGTAATAATTGGGAAATTATTGGATCATTATTACGAGATTAATGCAGGAATTGGCGTACACAAATCACCAGAATTATATGGTGCATTTCCTACAGATCCGTATTCTCATACCCCAGGAGGAAAAGGTGCTCAACAGCCAGGTATGACTGGGCAAGTAAAAGAAGATATATTATGCAGATTTGGAGAATTAGGGGTTTTTGTAAAAGAGGGGAAAGTTGGTTTTAATCCTAAATTATTGAGAAGATATGAGTTTTTAACGAACCCTTCAATATTTAAATATCAATCAGTAAATAAAGAGAAAAAAGAAATTCAATTGCAATCAGATTCACTTTGCTTTACATTTTGTCAAGTACCAATTATTTATCAATTATCCGCGAAAGAAGGATTAAAAGTTGAATTTAATAAGGATTCAGTATTGGAGTTTAAAGGTTTGAATCTTGATTCACAAACAAGTTCAAAATTATTTAAAAGAACAGGAGAAATAAGTCAAATTACAGTGGCAATAAAAAAATAAAATGATAGGAAAATACCAATATCTTATTATATATGTGCTAGTTATTAGTGTTTGTTTAATCTCTTTTAATTCGTGTAAAACGGCAATAAAAAAGGAAATGACTAAAAACGAAATCATTGAACAAAAAATAGACTCATTATTGGCAATGATGACCTTGGAAGAGAAAATAGGTCAAATGTCGCAAGTACGTCATTTCTGGGATATTCAAAAAGGTGATGTTACTTCAAAATTTATAGGCTCTGTTATTCATACCGATGGTCCAGCACCTGGAAAAACTGCTGCTGAATGGCAAGCGAAATTCACAGAACTTCAAAAGGAAGCTTTGTCAACAAGACTGGGAATTCCTTTATTATTTGGAGTTGATGCTGTACACGGACAAAATACCTTTGAAGGAGCAACTATTTTTCCGCATAATATTGGCTTAGGAGCAACTCAAAATACAAAATTAGTAGAAGAAGCTGCAAGAATTACCGCAATTGAAGCCCAAGCAACAGGTTTTAACTGGGTGTTTTCACCTTGCATAGCAATTCCTTATAATGAAAAATGGGGAAGAGTGTATGAAGCATTTTCAGAAAGTACAGATTTAACGGTTGAATTTACCAAAGCTTCGGTAAAAGGTCATCAAGGAAACCTTTCAGATAGTACTACAGTTATGGCTACCGCCAAACATTTTGTAGGTGATGGTTCTACTGATAATGGGATAGAAGGAGGGGTTACAACCTTAAGTGCAGCTGAAGTTAATGAAAGATTGTTAGCGCCTTATCGTGAAGCAGTTAAAGGTGGAATTGGAGCAGTAATGGCTTCGTTTAATTCGTATGAAGGAATTTCAATGCACGCCCATAAAGCACTTTTAACAGATACGTTGAAAACAGGAATGAATTTCGATGGAATTGTAGTTTCGGATTGGAAAGGGTATTCTCGTTTTGGTAGACATAAAATTATTGATGCTGGAATTGATATGGTGATGGCTGTTGATGGAGATTTGGATTTTTTTCAAAAAGATTTAAAAAAGTCAGTTGATAGTGCAATTATTTCAAATGACAGGATTGATGATGCTGTTAAAAGAATATTACGCCAAAAGTTTAGATTAGGTCTGTTTGAAAAACCATTTCCTGCTAAATCATTAATTCAAGAAATAGGTAAAACAGCGCATAGAGCAGTTGCAAAACAAGCAGTTAGAGAATCGCTGGTTTTATTGAAAAATGAAGGGAATATTTTACCAATTGATAAGAAAACTAAAAAGATTGTTGTAGTAGGTGAACATGCTAACAATGCTGGATTGCAATCTGGAGGATGGACTATTGCTTGGCAAGGAGGAAATGATAACTATAAGGGCGCTACTACCATTTTAGATGGAATTAAGAATATGTCTGAAGGAACCATAATTTATGATGAAGATGGAACAGGAAATCATTTTGATGCGGATGTTGCAATTATAGTTGTTGGTGAACCTCCTTATGCAGAATTTTTTGGTGACATCAATAAAAATTCACCATTGAAATTAACATTGACTTTATCAAAAGAGCATCAAAATTATATTAAAAGATATAGAGCTAGAGGAGTAAAAGTAATTACTGTATTAATTTCTGGAAGACCGCTAGTTGTTACAAATCAGTTAAATCAATCAAGTGCTTTTGTGGCAGCTTGGTTACCAGGTTCAGAAGGTGATGGAATTGCAGAAGTACTTTTTGGAGATTACAATTTTAAAGGAAAATTACCACATTCTTGGCCAAAGTTTGTAAAAGATTTTAATGGAAAGTATGGTCCTAATTTTTGGGATTCCTCAATTGAACCATTGTTTCCATTTGGGTTTGGATTACAATATGAAAATTAAAAATTATAAAAAATGAAACTAAAATTAAAAATACTATTAGGATTTGTTTTAATGATAATTATGATTAGTTGTTCAGAAAAACAGGAAAAGCCAGCATTAACTGCTAAAGATATTTTAGGAAATCCTGAATATTTAGCGATTTCTTATGGTGGATATAGACAAATATCAAGAGATATTCAACCAACAATACCTGAGCTAAAAGAAGATATGAAAATTCTTTCAGCAATGGGTGTTAAAATTTTACGTACATACAATGTTCATTTAGAACAAGCTTCTAACTTATTAAAAGCAATTTCCGAATTGAAACAAGAAGATGAAACTTTTGAAATGTATGTAATGCTAGGTGCTTGGATAGATTGTAAAAATGCATTTACAGCATTAGAACCTAATCATAATGAGGAAAGTGAGCGCAATCCAATAGAAATAGCAACGGCAGTTGAATTAGCACAAAAATATCCAGCTATTGTAAAAGTAATTGCAGTAGGTAATGAGGCTATGGTAAGGTGGGCAACAAGCTACTATGTGCAGCCAGCTGTTATTTTAAAATGGGTGAATCATTTACAAGAATTAAAACAAAAAGGTGAGTTACCTCAAGATTTATGGATTACAAGTTCAGATGATTTTGCTTCTTGGGGTGGTGGAGATCCAAGTTATCATACTACAGATTTAGAAAGTCTTATAAAAGCGGTAGATTATGTTTCTATGCATACATATCCTTATCATAACTCTCATTATAACCCTGAATTTTGGAGAGTTCCAGAAGAAGAAGAAGGTTTAACCGATATTGAAAAAATTGACAACGCAATGTTAAGAGCAATCAATTTTGCAAAGTCGCAGTATGCAGCTGTATCAGAATATGTTAAAAGTATCGCTCCAGAGAAAACAATTCATATTGGAGAAACTGGTTGGGCAACAACTTCAGATGGGCATTATGGGCCAGATGGATCAAAAGCAACGGATGAATACAAAGAAGCCGCATATTATAACCAAATGAGAGCGTGGACAAATGAAGCTGGAATATCTTGTTTCTATTTTGAAGCATTTAATGAACAGTGGAAGGATGCTAAAAATTCACTTGGATCGGAAAACCATTTTGGATTATTTACTATTGAAGGCCAAGCTAAATATGCTTTATGGGATATGGTTGATAAAGGGGTTTTTGATGGTTTAACTAGAGGAGGGAATCCAATTACCAAAACATATAAAGGAGATAAGGAAGCATTAATGAAAGATGTATTTGTTCCACCAACTGCAACAGTAGTAGAAGATAATAATTAAAAAAAGTAATTATGTTAAAACAATTTATAATCGCACTTTCAATTTTCAGCTTAGTAGCTTGTAAACCTTCATCAGGCTCTGATACTGTTAAAGTTTCTGGTCGTAAAATAATTGTTAATAACAATCCATATTTAATAAAAGGAATCTGTTATCATCCTGTACCAAAAGGTAGTGATCAAAGAGACTTCAGTAATCTTTCCGAAGATTTAAAATTAATGCTAGAAGCTGGGATAAATACGATTCGAGTGTATTCACCGATTGCTGAAGAGTCCGTTTTAAATGAGATAGATGCTGCTGGGATAAAAGTAATTATTGGTTTTGGATACAATCAAGGGGGTAATTTAGATATACTTTCTGGAACTTTTATAGATTATGTAAAAAAATATAAAAATCACAACGCAATCTTGTTATGGGAACTTGGTAATGAATATAATTATCACCCGGAATGGTTTGAAGGGGATATGAAAAATTGGTATACGGCAATGAATAATGCTGCTCAATTAATTCATGAAATTGATTCCAATCATCCTGTAACTACTGCCCATGGAGAACTACCAGATGCATTAGCAATGTCATTAGCTAATAATATTGATGTTTGGGGAATGAATGTATATCGATGGGATGACCCAACCAAAATATTTTCAGAATGGAAGGATATAAGTAACAAACCAATGTATTTATCTGAAGCAGGTGGAGATAGTTACATGACTATTACTAAAAGTGGTTATGAACAAGGAATTAATGAACAGGCTCAAGCTGATGCTAATGCTAAAATATTAGAAAGTGTTTTTAATAATAAAGAAATTTGCTCGGGTGTAACTATGTTTTCTTTTACAGATGGATGGTGGAAAGCCGGAAATAATAGTTCTCAAGACATTGGTGGTTATGCTCCAAATAGTAGTGGAGTTCCTTATGATGGATCACCAAATGAAGAATTTTGGGGCATGGTTGATATAGATAGAAATAAGAAATTAACATTTGATGTTATCAGGAATAAGTATACGTCAATTAAGGTACAGAGAAAATAATTTTTATTGTTTAATAGAATACATATTTTATTAAACAAAATAATAATAATTTAAATATATACAAAATGAAAAAAGCTATTTTAAGATTAATTATTTTGTTATTTACAGGATCAATATTTGCTCAAGCAGATATAGTATCAGTTGTAAATGATGGTAAAGGAATGAAACTCATGGTAAATGGAAAAGATTTCATGATTAATGGTATGAACTGGGATTTCATTCCTATCGGTACAAATACCGTTAACGCTAATTTTTGGAAGCAATCTGATGATGTTATTAGAGCTGGACTCGATTCTGAAATGTCACTTTTGAAAAACATGAATGTAAATGCTATTCGTCAGTATACTGGTGTTCCTGCAAAATGGATAAAATACATTTATGAAAATTATGGTATTTATACAATGCTTAATCATTCTTTTGGTCGTTATGGATTGACGCTAGATGGAGTATGGACTCCAGTTACTATTTATTCAGAAGAAAGAACTCAGAATTATTTGTTAACTGAATTAGAAAATCTTGTTAAAGAATACAAAGACACTCCTGGGTTATTATTGTACTTATTAGGTAATGAAAATAACTATGGTCTTTTTTGGGCCGGAGCGGAAACAGAAGATTTTCCAGATGAGGAAGATAAAAAAAGAGAGGTAGGTGAAAATCGAGGAAGACCTATGTATAAATTAATGAATGAAGCTTCGAAATTAATGAAAAGTATAGATCCTTCTCATCCGGTAGCTTTATGTAATGGGGATGTACTTTTTCTTGATATCATTGCCGAAGAATGTAAAGACGTGGATATCTACGGAGTTAATTCTTATCGTGGAGCTTCTTTTACTGATATGTTTAAAACTGTTAAGGATGTTTATAATAAACCTTTGATGTTTACTGAATTTGGTGCAGATGCTTTTAACGCAATAACCAATAAAGAAGATCAAGAGGCTCAAGCATATTATATGGTTGAAAACTGGAAGGAGATTTATGAAAATGCTTATGGCTTAGGAAAAGTTGGAAACTCAATTGGTGGATTTACTTTTCAGTTTAGTGATGGTTGGTGGAAATTTGGATTTGACGACAGAAAAAATGCTGATGTTCACGATAATAATGCTTCTTGGGCAAATGGTGGATATAGCAGAGATTTAGCCATTGGTGAAAATAATATGAATGAGGAATGGTTTGGTATTTGTGCTAAAGGTCCTACAGATGAAAGAGGATTGTATGAATTATACCCTCGAGCTGCTTATTATGCTCTAAAAGAGGCACATAGTATAGATCCATTATCAAGTGGAGTTACATTAGAATCTTTACAAAATCATTTTAACTCCATTAATTTAATGGATGCAGTTTTAAGAGCAAGAGGCGATAAAGCAGCCCTTGGCGGAGGTAGTTCAGACAAGATTAAATTAAGCAATTTAAGAGCTCAATTTACAACTTTTAATACAGGAGGAAAATTAATTACAACACCAGAAAGTCCTGATCCTGATGAACAGAATTATCCTAATCAGCTAGGGTTTGATCATATGCAATCATATTTTATAGGAGTTGAAGGAAATCCTGCACCTAATATGCGTGCAGAAGTTAATTTCAACATTATTGGTAACGTTGCTGAAAACCCAATTGATGAGATTTTTTATGAAAATAGAGCGCTTCCATATTCGGTTAATACTGATAATGGTAATGTAAATGTAGCTGACCCAAACAGAGTTCAAGTTTATAACGCGGAATTCGAATGGAATTCTAAAGAATTTGATTTAAGAGGATTTTATAGAACGGGACATTACCATTGGGGATATGAGGGCGATTTCTTCGGTCTATATCCAGAAGCTAATTATGGCCCTAATTTAGATATCTATCAAGGTGAAATTTCAGGTTTTGAAGTTGATATGAAAGGAACACTTGATGGTTTAAAAGCCGCTTTTGGACCTCAATTATGGTGGGGTGCAAATCCAGCAATTTTATTTAAATATAGTAAAACACTTGGCCATTACAATGTTACTGGAGTTTATCATGAAGATGTAGATGACCTTGGAGAAATTGTTTCTTCTGTCGCAATACCTATGCCTAAAACACGTAGAGCAACACTACATATAGAAAGAGAATTTGGTAATTTAGGTCTTGAAGTTGGAGGTATTTGGGCAGGAGAACCACTTAATGGAAGAAATTTCCAAATAGCAGAAGGTGAACCGGGTAATTATATCGTTTATGAAGATGTTGTAAATTCAAAAGATAACTGGGGTGGTAAAGCTAAAATCACGTATGCTGGTGGACGTTTTAATTGGTATGCTCAAGCAGCGGCAATGGGTATAGTTGCTAATGGTGGAGCTGATTATACAAAAACATTTACAGGTTGGAGATTAAAAGATACTGGAAGTGGAAATCAATCGAATTTTTTAACAGGATTCACTTATACAGTGGGTGATTTTCAAATTGCTCCTAATTTTTTATGGCAAAAACCAATTGTAGATGCAATGCCTAATGGTGTAGATGCACCAGGTAGATTAAGAAATATTTTTGATGATCCTTTTGCTGTTAGAGCCAACAGAGAAACAACAGCAGGAGAATTGCTCATATCTTATGACCCTACGCCAGGTACTTGGATGTATGAATGGGATAATGATAGATCTGAGGATGCGAAATTTGCTTTTAATTTAGGTTTTGTTTATCGTCAGCATCCAACTGCCCAGGATGCAGCGATAGGATTTTTAGCAAATCGTACCTTATTTGCATTTCCAAATTCAGTTCCAGCAGAAGATTTATGGGAAGTTCACTCACGCATAGTTACAAAAACCAATACAGATGTTGGATTGATTGCAAATATTTACGCTGGAGATGCGCAGGCAAATGGTAGCGATGAAAGAATGATAAGTCGATTTGGAGGTGATATTAGAGTTATTTACAATAATGTTAAAATAACATCACAAGTAAAGGTTAATGATTGGGGACCTTTTGATTATCATAGAGATTTCAATTTAACCTATCCAATGCAATTAATGCTAGATATATCAACAACCTTAGGAAAACCAGATTGGTTTATATTACCAAATACGCAAGTAGGAATTAGAGGTACATGGCGCTCTATGGACGAAAATTCTCCTAGGTATCTCCCAAATTCCCTAGATTTCGCCGCTTCCCCTAATTTTAATCCGTTAGGATATGATAATGGAAATGAGTGGGAAATTAGAACTTACATACATATTAATATTGGGAAATAAATAAAAAATAAGATGAAAAATAATAAATATATATATTCAAAAATTACACTTATAATAGCTTTAGTTTTTTTAGCTTTTGTGAGCTGTGAACGTGAAACTTCAGATAATTTGCCGTTAGCTACATTTTCTAACAATTCGGAAGTTTATATTGATGGATTTAGTAGCGGATTAGAATATTACCCATTCGCAGATTCAAAACAAACTGCCTTTACAGTAGATGATGATGTGAAGTATAAAGGAACTACATCTATGCGTTTTGACATTCCTAATGCAGGAGATCCTGAAGGAGCTTATGCAGGAGCTATTTTTAGAGATGATAACGGTGGACGAGATTTATCTGGTTATAATGCTTTAACTTTTTGGGCAAAGGGAAGTCAATCAGCAATTATTAACGAGGTTGGGTATGGTAATGACTTTGGAGATAATAAATATTTAGTATCACTACAGAATTTGAGTTTAACTACAAATTGGGTTAAGTACATTATTCCTATTCCTGACGCTTCCAAACTAATTCAAGAAAGAGGTATGTTTTGGTATGCTGAAGGACCAGAGGATGATAAAGGTTATACTTTTTGGATTGATGAACTAAAATTTGAGCAAATTGAAACTATTTCCCAATCAAGATCAGCTATTTTGAATGGTAATGATGAGACTGAAGGAAGTTTTATTGGTTCGAATATAACAATAGGAGGACTAACACATACTGTTATGGTAGGTTCAGGAATTGATATTACTGTTAATGCAGCACCAGGTTATTTTGATTTTAATTCGTCAAATGTGGGAGTTGCAACAATAAGTGAATTAGGACTAATATCTGTAGTTGATGCTGGAACAACAATAATAACTGCATCTTTAGGTAATGAAGAAGCCGCTGGATCATTAAAAATTGAATCATTAGGAGATTTTCAACCAGCACCTTTGCCAAGTCAAGAGCCTAAGGATGTAATTTCCATTTTTAGTAATGCTTTTACAAATGAACCTGTTGAATACTATAATGGTTATTGGGCACCGTTTCAAACTACTCAAGGTCAAGATGATGTTAGAATTAACGGCGATGATATTATAAAATATTCTGATTTAAATTTTGTGGGTATTCAGTTTACAAAACCAACTATTGATATTTCGCAAATGACAAATTTTCATATAGATGTTAATATTCAAGCGCCTAATCCTATAGATGGGGAAGATTATTTAAAAATTCAGTTAGTAGATATTGGACCTGATAATACATTTGGAACTTCGGATGATTCCAGTGGCGAAATAGCGTTAACAAGTCCTACTTTATTAAATGGTAGTTGGGTTAGTATTGATTTACCTTTATCATCTTTATCAGGTTTAACTAGCAAAGCTAACTTAGCGCAAGTTGTATTTATTTCTGATGCTACTATTACAGATGTTTTAATTGATAATATTTATTTTTATATTGGTTCTGGTCCTGCTCAAGCGGCGCCTGTACCTACTCAAAATCCTGATGATGTAATATCAGTTTATAGTGATGCTTTTACGAATATAGAAGGTACTGATTATAACCCTGGTTGGGGTCAAACAACGATTTATTCTGAAGAGTCAATAGTAGGAAATAATGCGATGCTTTATAAAGGCTTGAATTATCAAGGTATAGTATTAGGTAGTGCTCAAGATGTTTCAGCAATGGAGTTTTTACACATTGATTTTTGGTCAGCAAATTCAACTGCACTAAATGCATTTTTAATTAGCTCAGGACCCTCAGAAAAGGCTAAAGCTTTAACAGTACCAACAACTGGTTGGGCAAGTATTGATATTCCTTTGTCAGATTTTTCAGGAGTTGATTTAGCCGGTATCATTCAGATGAAGTTTGATGGAGATGGAGATATTTATTTAGATAATATTTATTTCTATAAAACTGGTGGTTCTAATTCCACAGAACCATTAATAGCTGCGCCAACACCAACAATAGATGGAGCTAATGTAATTTCTATATATAGCGATTTTTATACCAATATTGAAGGAATAAATTTCAATCCAGATTGGGGTCAAGCAACAGTACAATCTGAAGTCCAAATTGCAGGAAATAACACGCAACTTTATACAGATCTAAATTATCAAGGGATTGATTTTTCAGAGAATAGTTTTAATGCTACTGCCATGACTAACTTCCATATGGATGTATGGATTCCAAATGAAGTATTAGATAAAGTACTTACAGTAAAAGGAGTCGATTTTGGTGGAGGATCAGCTGAATCTTCAGCTTTTGAGCTTACAATAACACATACATTAAATGGTAATATACCAGCTTTGAAGCAAAATACTTGGGTATCAATTGATGTGCCAATTTCTGACTTTTCAGGAGATTTAACGAGAACAGATTTAGCACAAATTGTTATTGCAGGTAGTGTTGGAGATGTTTATTTAGACAACATATTCTTCTATAAAACAGGTGATTCTAGTGCAACAGAACCAACAACAGCTGCACCAACACCAACAATTACCGAAGCTGATGTAATATCAGTTTATAGTGATGCATACTCTAATGTATCGGGTACAGATTACAATCCTGGTTGGGGGCAAACAACAGTTTATTCAGAAGAGTTAATTGCAGGAAATAATACGATGCTTTATACTGGGTTAAATTATCAAGGTATTGTTTTAGGCAGCGCTCAAGATGTTTCAGCAATGGAGTTTTTACACATTGATTTTTGGTCAGCAAATTCAACAGCTTTAAATGCATTTGTTATTAGTTCAGGACCAGTAGAAACTGCAAAAGCATTAACAGTTCCAACAACAGGATGGGGAAGTATTGATATTCCTTTATCAGATTTTTCACCGGTTAATTTGGCAGATATTATTCAGATGAAGTTTGATGGAGATGGAGATATTTATTTAGATAACATTTACTTTTATAAATCAGGTGGTACAACAGAAGAGTGTACAGATACAACATTGGCACTTCCTATAGATTTTGATTGTCAAACCATTGATTATGCTTCAAAAATAGTAGGAAATGTATCATTTAGCGTTATTGATAATCCTGAATTAACAGGTATTAATAGTCAAGTTTCTAAAGTAGGTTCTATTATTAATAAAGGAGAGAATTGGGAAAATGCATTTTTTAATTTAGATACACCAATCGATTTTTCTGCAAACAACACAGTAAAATTTAAATTTTTCTCATCGGTAAGTGTTGACATTAAATTGAAAATGGAAGATGGTACAGCTAATCCAATTGAAGTTGATGTGAATCATGGAGGAACTGGTTGGGAAGAGCTTAATTTTACTTTTTCAAGTTCAGAATCATATAATGATATGGTATTATTTGTAGATGGACCAGGTAATACTTCAGGAACATTTTATATAGATGATATCGAATTAGTAGCAAGTTCAGAAGTTACTGGCGGTGGATGCACAAGCACAGTTGTAGCCGCTACTACATTTCCAGTAAACTTTGAAGCTTGTGAAACCTTCCTTAGCACATTTACAGATAGCGGAAGTATAACAACTGAGTTAACCGATAATCCTGAAAAAGAAGGAATTAATACTTCAGATTTTGTTTTAAAAGTGATTAAGGCAGCAGGAACTAATAGATGGGCAGGTTTTCAAAACCCATTCCCAAATAACTTTGATGCAACAAAAACACTTAAATTAAAAGTGTATTCATCTAAGGCAAATGTAGTTATGAGATTTGAAGTGAATAGTAATCCACAAGACTCTGGTTCTGGTAATCCTGGACCTCAATTTGTGACAATTGAAAATGCAAATACTTGGACTGAAATAGAAATTAATTTCACTGGAATTCCATCAACGAATACGGGACTTAATCAGATAGTTATTAAACCTGATAATCCTGAAGGATCTGATGGAGAAACAACTAGTTCAGAAGGGATATATTATTTTGATGATATTAGATTCGAATAATAACTTTTAAGTGTTAAACATCAAAATTGGAGGTTCTTAATTAACCATGGATCTTTAAGAATCTCCATTAAATAAATATATAGTATGAAAACTTTTAAATATCAAATTTTTATTGTTTTATTTATCATTATGAGTTGTAACGAAAAACAAAACAAATTAATAGTAGAGGTGTATGAAACTTCTGCAAATGGTAACAAATTAACTCAATTGACAGATTTCGCTACTAACAAAAATACAATAAGTATAAAATTATTGCCAGAAGAAAAGTTTCAAACTATCACTGGATTTGGAGGTGCTTTTACAGAATCTTCAGCATATTTATTAAATAAATTAAGTGAAGAAAATCGTAAAAAAATTA
>Ga0102814_10000905_pt1 | contig 21238 bp, 19 predicted proteins | sample ColrivemetaGS741_FD_79112 | JGI IMG/M metagenome (GOLD analysis project Ga0102814, IMG submission 79112) | Estuarine microbial communities from the Columbia River estuary - Flood tide ETM metaG S.741 | ecosystem: Environmental > Aquatic > Marine > Intertidal zone > Estuary | place: USA...
CATAAACACCAATAGAACCCGTAATTGTGGTTGGTTCAGCAAAAATTCTATCTGCATTACAAGCAATATAATAACCACCTGATGCTGCTAAATTACCCATTGAAACCACAATTGGTAATTTTTTACTTGCCAACTCCATTTCTCTCCATATTAATTCACTTGCTAATGCACTACCTCCAGGTGAATTTACCCTTAAAACAATCGCCTTAATATTTTTATCGTCCTGTGCTTTTCTTAAAGCATTAATAATTAAATTTTGACCTATATAGTTTTCATCACCGTCCCCATATAAAATTTCACCTTGTGCATAAATTACAGCAATTTTATTTGAAGCTGAGGAACGTATACGTCCTTTTCCTGTTGAAATATAATCCTGCAAAGTAATTTTATTTAAATCATCATCTGTTGAAATTCCAACTGCTAATTTCAACTTATCTGCATATTCATCCAAATATATCTCACCATCAACTAAATTATTTTCTAATGCCAAACTCGAATTTCTAGCCAACAAGTTATCTGCAATAAAATTTAATTCGTCAATTGTTTTATTTCTACTTTTAGAAACATCAACAAGCATTTGATTCCAGATAGATTTTAAAAATGAAGAAATTTGTTCACGGTTATTGTCACTCATTTCATTGTATAAAAATGGTTCAACAGCACTTTTATATTTCCCATGACGAATAACTTCCATTTTAACTCCTGTTTTATCTTCAATATCCTTATAATATAAAACTTCTGAAGAAAGACCTTTAAAATCAACACCTCCAAAAGGATTTACAAAAACAGAATCAGCTACAGAACTTAAATAATATGTTTTTTGATCGTAAAAATCAGCATATGCATTAATAAATTTACCTGACTCTTTAAAATCTAATAATTTACCTCTAATAGCCTGTGTTTGAGCGATACCACCATTAATTCCTAACATATATAAACTAATACCTTTTATGTTAACATCAGATTTCGCATTTTCAATTGCATTAACTATATCATTTAGGCCCATTTTTTTGCTACTCAACCCTAGTAATTCTTCAAATGGGTCATCACTTTTTGGCGCATAATCTTTAATTTCAGCATTTAATCTTATTTCTAATACAGAATTCTTTTTTACTGTTATTTTTTCACTTTCAGTCAATACTGAAGCAATTAAAACAAAAAGCATAAAAATTATTCCCAAGGCTATTAATGTTCCAAAAATTGAGGCTAATAAATTTCTTAAAAATTTCATGAAAAAGAGTTTTATATTTAAAAAAACTTAAATGTTTATAAGTTGAACAACAAAGATATATTTTTAAATAATACTTTTCTTTTCTTTGTAGTCAGTTTATGAAAATATTAAGAACAACATATCTATCATTAGGAAGTAACCAAGGCGATAAACTTCAAAATTTACAAGAAGCTATTGATTTAATTGCTGAAAAAATTGGTGCAATTTCAAAAATTTCATCGGTTTATAAAACAGCTTCTTGGGGTTTTAAAAGTGACGATTTCTATAATATTTGCATTGAACTTTCAACAGGTTTAAACCCTGAAACCTTAATTAAAAATATTAATAACATTGAACTATTTTTAGGTAGAGCACCAAATTTAAAAAAGGAATATAAGGCAAGAACTATTGATATTGACATTTTATTATTTGATAATGAAATAATTTTTTCAAAAGATTTAATTGTACCTCATAAGGAAATGTTGCTCAGAAAATTTGTTTTAGCTCCTTTGGCTGAAATTGCGCCTTATTTGTTACATCCCATTGAAAAAAAACGCATTCAAGTATGTCTTGAAAATTGTTCTGATAAAAGTGATATTGAAAAAACCTCACTTGTACTTAAACGCCCAATATCCATATCAGAAAAATATAATTACATTGCTATAGAAGGAAATATTGGAGCAGGAAAAACTACACTTGCAAATATGATAGCGGAAGATTTTAATGCTAAAATAATTTTAGAACGTTTTGCAGACAATCCTTTTTTACCAAAATTTTACGAAGATAACGAACGCTATGCTTTTCCTTTGGAAATGAGTTTTTTAGCGGACCGATATCAGCAGCTTTCTGATGATTTAGCACAATTTGATCTATTTAAAAACTTTATCGTTTCCGATTATTATATTTTTAAATCACTCATTTTTGCGCAGGTTACTTTACAAAAGGAAGAATATTTTTTATACCGAAAAATGTTTGATATCATGTATAAGGAAATCTCAAAACCAGATTTGTATATTTATTTATACCAAAACACTCCACGATTAATTGAAAATATAAAAACCAGAGGTAGAGATTACGAACAAAAAATAGCCCCTGAATATTTAGATAAAATACATAAAGGATATACTACCTTTATTAAAACAGAGGAAAACCTAAACACATTAATTATAGATGTTTCGGATAAGGATTTTGTAAATAACCCTGAAGATTACAACAAAGTAATTAAAGATATTTTAAAAGGGACTTAAATAAACGTTTAAATCTCTCGCTTAGTATTTTATTTTTTCAACTCCAATTTTTCCGCAAAATAGTCACAAAAATCACGCATTGTAGCAGTCATTTTTTCATCGTTAGTAGCACGTTCAAAAGAATCAGCCATTGAAACTAATGTTTGATGAAAAAACTGTTTCATTTGATCAACAGGCATGTCTTTTGTCCATAAATCCATTCTTAAAGTATCTTTTGCTTTAGCATCCCAAACTGAAATCATTAAAGCCTTTGCCTCTTCATTAGAAATACCTCCTTCTTCTGCTGTCCAATTCAATTTTTCAGGAATTTTGTTTTCATCTAAACCTATTATAAATTCTATTTTTGATTTATGAGCTATAGCCATTATTTTCTTGGTTTATATTTTGATTTTTTAAAAATTACTTCAGCATTAGTTTGCAAAAGTTGCTGCAAAGTTACATTATTATTTTTCATATAAGACCTTACAATTTGCCATCCAAGCCACACTCCTATTCTCCCTGGAGATTCTTTATCTATATCAATAAAAAATTTAGAAAATGGTGCTGTTTCGATAAATCGTGCACTTAATTTAGCATCTGAGCTATACAATAATTCATTTTCAATAAAAAACTTCCAAACTTGGGCTTCATTCATTTCCGCCCATTCAATTTCACTTTGCAAATAACCTATTTTATTGGCATCTGAAATGTTTGGTAAATAACTATCTAATAAGAACATTTTTTTTCCTTCATAAATAATAATATCTAAAAATTGTCTTTTTCTAGGCTCATAAAAATAATTGTCACCTATTTTATTTGCAATATCAACCACCAATTGTGATTTCTCAAAATTTTGAGAAATATATGCTGGAAAACTCTGATAAACCTCATCATTTTTCCCTAAATACATATCTACCGAAACAAATAATAAACTATCTGCATAAATAACTTTATTATCATAATCTAAATCGGTAATTAAAGTAACTACTTTAGGAGGTTGAAAGTTTGGATGATAATATTTTATATGCTGAAACAAGTTTTTAATTTCACTTTTTTCTACTGAAATATTACCAAAAACGAGTTGCGATTTGTTAAAAAGTTCTCTTTCTTCAACATTATTAATTTTATCCAACCAAATACTATCAGAATTTATAGCTGGAAATAAATATGGATATTCTTTTTTAAGCAATTCAAGTGTTTCTGAATTTGAATTATAAAATTTTTGCTCAAACCTATCTATTTCAACATTTATTTCAATATTTGAAACATCCATATTGCTCTTAATTTCATTTTCACATGAAATACTTAACAATAAAACAATTGACAACAATAAAATTTTATTCATTAATTTATATATTTACACTTCTCTTTTTTTAAAACGCTAAAATTACTAAAAAAGTTTAATCATGAATACAGAAAAAGTTGTTGAACATATCGTTAATTGGTTAAAAGATTACGCAACAAATGCAAAAGTTAATGGGTTTGTTATTGGAATTTCAGGCGGAATTGATTCTGCAGTAACATCAACACTCTGTGCAAAAACTGGTTTTCCTGTTTTATGTGTAGAAATGCCAATTCATCAAGGTGAAAATCAAGTTTCCAGAGCTAAAGAGCATATTTCACAATTGAAAAATAGATTTAAAAAAGTGAGGTCTACTGAAGTCAATTTAACAGCTACTTTTGAAGAATTTAAACTAAATGTCCCAACAATTGAAGATGATGTAACTGTAAATATGTCTTTAGCTAATACACGTGCTCGTTTACGAATGACAACTTTATATTATTTTGCGGGAGTTTATGGTTATTTAGTTGCTGGAACTGGTAATAAAGTGGAAGATTTTGGTGTTGGTTTTTTTACAAAATATGGAGATGGCGGTGTAGATTTAAGTCCTATTGCTGATTTAATGAAATCGGAAGTTTATGAAATTGCTAAATTTTTAGAAGTTCCAAACACCATTCAAAAAGCCCAACCAACTGATGGTTTATTTGGTGACAGTAGAACGGATGAGGATCAAATTGGAGCAAGTTACAACGAATTAGAATGGGCGATGAACCAAGCCTCCTTGGGAAAAAAAGTAACTGATTTTGTAAATAGAGAAAAAGAGGTATTTACTATATATAGAAATAGAAACAATGCTAATAAGCACAAAATGGTAGCTATACCAGTTTGTGAAATCCCAAAAGAATTAAAATAAAAACTTTTTAAAGTTTAAAAGTTACAACAGGTAATTTAGCATGATTTGCTAAATCTTCTCCAATACTTCCGTTAAATAAATGAGCCAATCCTCTGCGCCCATGAGTATTTAGTACAATAATATCTGAATCAATTAATTTTGAGAAATTTAAAATTCCAGCCTCAACAGAAATATCATTATAAATATTTAAAGTAAAATCTCCTAAATCAAAATCACTTATAAAACTTCTAATTGCATCGCTAGAATCTTTTGTAGTTTCAAAATTATTAATGGTATTAATTTTAAGTAAATGTAACTTTGCACCAAACTTAGATGCAAAATCTAATATTTTTTGAAAAGCTTTTCTGTTTTCAAAATGAAAATTTGAGGCAAATACAATGTTGTTAATTCTAAATTTATCGATGTCTCTTTTAATCACTAATACTGGTATTTCAGAGTTTCTTACAACTTTTTCAGTATTAGAACCTACTAGTATTTCTTCAAGACCAGAAGCTCCTTGAGACCCCATCACTATTAAATCTACATTATGTTTTTTACTTTCGCTAATAATTCCTTCATATGCTCTATGAAAATTTACGTCGTCTTCAACTTCCAATCCTTTTAAAAACGGAAGTTCTTTAAATTCTTCAAACCTTTCATGAGCTCTTTTTAAAAATAATAATGCAGTTGGGGTATTACTAGAAGAACCGTAACTAGACGGATCAATTACACCTGAAGGCAATTCCAGCATGTGCAATAAAAATATTTTTGCTTTAGTTTTTTTTGCAATTGCAGCTGCAACCTTTGCCGCGTATTCGGCTTGAATCGAAAAATCAACAGGAACTAATATACTTTTCATAATCTTGGCTTCTAATAGTGAGATGTAATACGTAAAGTTAATAATTTTAAATTATTTAAAGAATGATTTTTATCAATTAAAAAATTGTTACTATATTTGCAGCGAATTATTAGAGAATAGAGGATTGGAGGGGACATAAAGTCCCCTCTTTTTATAGGAAGATGGATAAAATAAAAATTACAGATTTAGTATATCAAGCAATTGAAGAAAACCCAGAGTTATTCTTAATTGAACTAAAATTTCTGCCTGATAATAAAATCTATGTTGAAGTAGATGGAGATAATGGAATTCCATTAACAGAATGTATTAGAATTAGCAGAGGTGTAGAGCATAATTTAGATAGAGAGGAAGAAGATTTTTCTTTAGAAGTTACTTCTCCTGACATTGCAAATCCTTTAAAAGTAAAACGACAATATATAAAAAATATAAATCGTAAATTACTAATTAAATTGAAAGATAATTCAACTATTGAAGGAGATCTTAAAGGAGTGAATGAAAACGAAATAGAGATAGAATGGAAAGCTCGAGAACCAAAACCAATAGGTAAAGGTAAAATTACTGTTGTAAAAAAAGCAACATTACCATTTGAAGATATTTTAGAAGCAAAAGTGAAAATATTATTTTAATTTTAAGAATGCATGGAAAATATAGCATTAATTGAGTCATTTTCAGAGTTTAAAGGAGATAAAAATATTGATAGAGTTACCCTTATGGCAATTCTTGAGGAAGTATTTAGAGCTGCCTTAAAAAGAAAATTTGGGTCTGATGACAACTTTGATATTATTATTAATCCAGATAAAGGAGATTTAGAAATCTGGAGAAATAGAATTGTTGTTGCCGACGGAATGTCTGAAGATGATAATGAGGAAATTGAACTTTCAGAAGCACGTAAAATTGAGCCTGATTTTGAAATTGGCGAAGATGTTTCAGAAGAAGTTAAATTAATTGATTTAGGAAGAAGAGCAATTTTAGCATTACGCCAAAATTTAATTTCTAAAATTCACGAACACGACAGTACAAATACCTTTAAGCATTTTAAAGATTTAGAAGGAGATATCTATAGTGCAGAAGTGCACCATATTCGTCATAATGCAATTATTTTATTAGATGATGATGGAAATGAAATTGTACTTCCAAAAAGTGAACAAATTCGTTCAGATTATTTTAGAAAAGGAGAATCAGTACGTGGAATTATAAAAACAGTTGAATTACGTGGAAACAAACCTGTTATTATCCTTTCAAGAACTTCTCCCCAATTTTTAGAAAAATTATTTGAACAAGAAATTCCAGAAGTATTCGATGGTTTAATTACTATTGAGGGAGTTGCCAGAATACCAGGTGAAAAAGCTAAAGTAGCCGTTGATTCTTATGATGATAGAATTGATCCAGTTGGAGCTTGTGTTGGTATGAAAGGCTCTCGTATTCACGGAATTGTGCGTGAATTAGGAAATGAAAATATTGATGTAATAAATTATACGAAAAACACACAATTATTTATTGCCAGAGCACTAAGTCCTGCCAAAGTGGTTTCAATGAAAATACACGAAGAAGAAGGAAGAGAAGATGGCAAAAAAGGAAGAGTTGATGTGTTTTTATTACCAGAAGAAGTTTCAAAAGCAATTGGAAAAAATGGAGTTAACATTCGTTTAGCATCTCAATTAACGGGTTATGAATTAGATGTTCAGCGTGAAGGTGTTGAAGCAGAAGACGATGTTGAATTAACTGAATTCTCAGATGAAATAGAAGCTTGGATTATAAAAGAATTTCAAAATATAGGATTAGATACTGCAAGAAGCGTTCTCGAAAAAGATGTAACAGAGCTTGTAAAAAGAACTGATTTAGAAGAAGAAACAATTTTAGACGTTCAAAAAATATTAAGAGAAGAATTTGAAGATTAATAAGTTAATTAATTTTTCAGATTAACAACAAATAGGCTAAAAATAAATTATATGGCTGACAACAAAACATTGAGACTAAACAAAGTATTAAGAGAATTGAATATCTCGTTAGATAGGGCTGTTGAGCATTTAACAAATCATGGTCATGACATAGATGCAAGACCAACTACGAAAATATCTAATGAAGAGTACCAAGTATTGTTGGATGGTTTTCAAACAGACAGAAATAAAAAGGCAGCTTCAAAAGAGGTGGGGGAAGAAAAAAGAAAAGAGAAAGAAGCCTTAAGAATAGCTCTTGAAGAAAAACAAGAAAAGCAACGTCTAGAAGAAGAAGCCAAAAAGGTAGTAGTAAAAGCTAAAGCTGAAAAACTTGAAGTTAAAACTGTTGGCAAAATAGATATTGAACCTAAAAAGGAAGAAGTTGTTGCCCCTAAGGTTGAAGAAACTATTAAAGAAGAACCTAAAGCTGAGGAAAAGAAAATACTTGAAAAGCCTGTTGAAACAAAAATTGAAGAAAAAACTATAGCCGAGGTTAAAAAGGAAGAAAAACCTACAGAGATAAAATCTGAGACAAAACCTATAAAAGAGGTTAAAAAAGTAGAAAAACCTAAAGCTGAAAAGCCAGTTTCTAAAAAAGAAGAAGAAATAACAGAAGTGCCTTCAGTTTCTCAAACAATTGAAACTCAATATAAAAAATTATCAGGACCAAAAATAACAGGTAAAAAAATTGACTTAAAGCAATTTGAAAAACCTAAAAAGAAAAAACCTGATCCAGCTGCAAAGAAAGAAACTGCTGGAGATGCAAATAAAAAGAAACGCCGCAGGATTGTTAAAAAAGCACCTTCTGTACAAGGAGGAAATAAAAGAACAGGTGGAGCAACACAAGGAAGAGCTGGAAACCAAAGAGGCCCTTTAAGAGGTGGTCCTAGAAAACCTATTGTAAAGGAAGAACCATCAGAAGCAGAGGTTCAAAAACAAGTTAGAGAAACTTTGGAAAAACTTCAAGGTAAATCTAAAAAAGGTAAAGGTGCTAAATACAGAAGAGATAAAAGAGATCAACATCGTCAACAAACGGAGATAGATCAAGAATTACAAGCAATTGAAAGTAAAGTTTTAAAGGTTACCGAATTTGTTACAGTAAGTGAAATTGCTACTATGATGAATATTCCTGTAACTAATATTATTTCCACTTGTATGTCTTTAGGAATGATGGTTACAATGAATCAACGTTTAGATGCTGAGACATTAACAATTGTTGCTGAAGAATTTGATTATACAGTTGATTTTGTTGGTGCTGAAGTAGAAGAATCTATCGAAGAACATATTGATACAGAAGCTGAATTAGAAACTAGAGCTCCAATTATTACAGTAATGGGGCACGTAGATCACGGTAAAACATCTTTGTTAGATTATATACGTGAAGAAAATGTAATTGCAGGTGAATCGGGTGGAATAACTCAACATATTGGTGCTTATGGTGTTCAATTAAAAGGAGGCCAAAAAATTGCTTTTTTAGATACTCCTGGTCACGAAGCTTTTACAGCAATGCGTGCAAGAGGTGCTCAAGTAACAGATTTAGTTATTATTGTAATTGCAGCTGATGATGATGTTATGCCACAAACTAAAGAAGCAATAAGTCACGCTCAAGCAGCAGGTGTTCCAATTGTTTTCGCAATTAACAAAATTGACAAACCTAATTCCAATCCAGATAAAATTAAAGAACAACTTTCTGCAATGAATTTATTGGTTGAAGATTGGGGAGGAAAAATTCAATCTCATAATATTTCAGCAAAAACAGGAGATGGTGTTGCCGAATTACTTGAAAAAGTTTTATTGGAAGCTGAAATGTTAGATTTAAAAGCCAATCCTAATAAAAATGCTGTTGGAACTGTAGTTGAAGCTTTATTAGACAAAGGACGTGGATATGTTTCTACTATATTAGTACAAGAAGGAACTCTAAAAATAGGTGATTATATGTTAGCTGGAAAACATAGTGGTAAAGTAAAAGCTATGTTTGATGAGCGAGGAAATAATATGCAAAAGGCAGGCCCTTCTACACCAGTATCTATTCTTGGTTTAGATGGTGCACCACAAGCAGGAGATAGATTCCACGTTTTTGAAGATGAAAAAGAAGCAAAACAAATTGCAACAAAACGTTCTCAATTACAACGTGAACAATCGGTTAGAACACAACGTCATATTACTTTAGATGAGATTGGAAGAAGAATTGCTTTAGGAGACTTCAAAGAATTGAACATTATTTTAAAAGGTGATGTGGATGGTTCAGTTGAAGCATTAACAGATTCTTTCCAAAAATTATCAACTGCTGAAATTCAAGTAAATATTATACATAAAGGAGTTGGAGCAATTACAGAGTCTGATGTTTTATTAGCTTCAGCATCTGATGCTATTATAGTTGGATTTAATGTGAGACCTTCAGGAAATGCAAGAACTTTAGCTGATAACGAAGAAATCGACGTAAGAACATATTCTATTATTTACGATGCTATCAATGATTTACGCGATGCAATGGAAGGAATGTTATCTGCTGAAATTAAAGAAGAAGTTACTGGAAATGTTGAAATTAGAGAGGTTTATAAAATTTCTAAAATTGGAAACATTGCTGGTTGTATGGTAACAAGTGGTAAAATCTTTAGAAACTCTAAAATTAGAATTATTAGAGATAGTGTTGTTATACATTCAGGTGAGTTAACTTCTTTAAAACGATTTAAAGATGATGCTAAAGAAGTTGCTAAAGGATACGATTGTGGTATTCAAATAAAGAATTTCAACAATATTGAAATTGGAGATATTATTGAAGCTTACCAAGAAGTTGAAGTTAAAAAGAAACTTAAAAGATAGTTACAACTATTTAAAATAATAAAAAAGCTAGGTTTTAAAATCTAGCTTTTTTTATTTGCTAGTTGCCCACAAGCCGCATCTATATCTTTTCCCCTACTCCTTCTTACATTAACAATTATATCATTCATTTCTAAAATACTTATATAATCATCAATAGCCTGTGATTTGGCCTGCTGAAATTCTCCGTCATCAATTGGATTGTATTCAATTAAATTCACCTTACAAGGCACATATTTACAAAATTTAACCAATGCATTTATGGCCTCCCTTGTATCATTTATCCCATCCCAAACAATGTACTCATAGGTTACTCTACTACCTGTTTTAGCGTACCAATATTCAAGAGATTCTTTTAATTCATTAAGAGGAAAAGCCATACTAAAAGGCATAATTTCAGCCCTAACTTCATCAATTGCAGAATGTAATGAAACTGCTAAATTAAACTTCACATCATCATCTGCCAACTTTTTTATCATTTTTGGAACACCAGAGGTAGAAACAGTGATTCTTTTAGGAGACATACCTAATCCCTCAGGAGAAGTAATTTTATCAATTGCCTTTATTACATTATTGTAGTTCATAAGAGGCTCTCCCATTCCCATAAAAACAATATTAGATAACTTATGGTTATAGTATAACAAACTCTCTTGATTTATTGCTGCAACCTGATCAAATATTTCATCAGGATTTAAATTTCGCATTTTCTTTAAGCGGGCTGTAGCACAAAATTTACAATCTAAGCTACAACCTACCTGACTAGAAACACAGGCAGTTGTTCTTGATCCAGAAGGAATTAAAACTGATTCGACAACCAAGCCATCATGTAAACGAACGGCATTTTTTACTGTTCCATCAGAACTGCGTTGCATATCATCAACTTTAATATGATTAATAACAAAATTTTCCATCAACATTTGTCGTGTTTCTTTAGAAATATTTGTCATATCCTCAAAAGTATGAGCGTTTTTACTCCACAACCACTCGTACACTTGATTTCCTCTAAATGATTTATCGCCATTTTCAACAAAAAAATCTCGTAATTCCGTTTTGGTTAATGCTCTAATGTCTTTTTTGCTACTCATTTAAAATCTTTATTATAAAAAGATTCCCGCTTTTGCGGGAATCGAAATTCTATAAAAATATCTTTTTAATTATATAATTAACATCGCATCTCCATACGAATAAAACTTGTAACCTTCCTTAACAGCCTCTTCATATGCTTCCATTAAAAAATCATATCCTGCAAATGCCGCTGCCATCATCATTAATGTAGATTTTGGTGTATGAAAATTAGTAATCATACAATTCGCGATACTAAATTCATATGGTGGAAAAATAAATTTATTTGTCCATCCATTAAAAGTATTTAAGTGGCTATCTGATGAAACTGAACTTTCTATCGCTCTCATTACGGTTGTACCAACAGCACATACACGTCTTTTTGAATCTATTGCATTATTAACAATTTCAACAGTTTCATCTGGAATAATTGCCTGCTCAGAATCCATTTTATGTTTGGATAAATCTTCAACTTCAACCGCGCTAAAAGTACCCAAACCAACATGTAAAGTAACTTCAGCAAAATCAATACCTTTAATTTCTAGACGCTTCATTAAATGCTTAGAGAAATGCAAGCCTGCTGTAGGAGCAGCTACTGCTCCTTCATGTTTTGCATAAATAGTCTGGTAACGCTCTTCATCTTCTGCGCGAACTTCTCTTTTAATATATTTTGGAAGTGGTGTTTCACCTAATTCATCTAATTTCTTTCTAAATTCTTCATAAGAACCATCATATAAAAAACGTAAGGTTCTCCCTCTTGATGTTGTATTATCAATAACCTCTGCAACTAAACTCTCATCATCACCAAAAAATAATTTATTGCCAATTCTAATTTTTCTCGCTGGATCAACTAAAACATCCCATAATCTACTTTCTGCATTTAATTCTCTTAATAAAAAAACCTCAATTCTTGCACCTGTTTTTTCTTTTTCACCAAACATACGAGCAGGAAAAACTTTTGTATTGTTCAAAACCATTAAATCTCCTTCATCAAAATAATTGATTAAATCTTTAAATTGCTTATGCTCAATTGTTTTTTCTTTTCTATTTAATACCATTAAACGTGATTCATCTCTATGTTCTGCAGGATATTCAGCTAATAATTCTTCTGGTAATTCGAATTTAAAATGTGATAATTTCATATATAATATTATTATTTTTTAGCATTACAAGAATTTAGTTCTACTTCTTTCACAAAATCTAAAAATTTTAGCAACTTTTTTCTCGTACTGTTTTTGTTGAATGAGCGCAAATATACAACATCAGCATAGGCGTTGTCAAGTGATTTGCAATAAAACTTTGTATTTTAGATTTTTAAGTAGTTATTTTCTTGAAATCCTTCCAAAAAGTTGGGTACGATTTAGATACCACATTAGGCTCCCCAATTTTAATAGGCACCTTTAATGCCAAGGGTGCAAAGGCCATTGCCATTCTATGATCATCATAGGTAGCAATATTAACATTTTCATTAATTTTTATTGAAGGCTGTAAATGTAGCGTTTCATTTGTTATTTGTACTTCACCTCCTAATTTTTCAATCTCATTTTTAAGAGCTACTAACCGATCCGTTTCTTTAATTTTTAGCGTATGAAGCCCTGTTAAGTAGCATTCCATACCTAAACCAAAACAAGTTACTGCAATTGTTTGAGCAATATCAGGGGCGCCAATTAAATTTAAATCAATCAATTTTGAAACATTTAAATTACCTGTATTTTTTAATATAACTGAGCGCTCATTAAACCAAGTTTCAACACCTAAATCCTTATAAATTGAAGCTAAAACAGCATCTCCTTGTAAACTTGTTTTTCTATATGATGAAAGTTTAATTTCAGAATTAGGACTTAATGCACATAAACTATAATAGTATGATGCAGAGCTCCAATCAGATTCTACTACAACAGTTTTATCTTCAATTATCGGTTTTGGTTGGATTGAAATACTATCATCATCCCACACTAATTCTACACCTAACTCAGCCAATAACGTTAATGTCATTTTTATATACGGTACTGAAGTTATTTCACCTTTAAATTTTAATTGAAGTCCATTTTTTAGGGTTGGAGCAATTAATAGTAAAGCTGAAATATATTGACTACTAACATTTCCATCAATTTCCACAAAGTTTTTTGTAAACTTTTTCCCTTCAATACTTAAAGGTGGAAATCCGTCTTTCTCTAAATAACCAATTTTTGCTCCTAATTCTCTTAAAGCATCAACCAAAATTTTAATGGGTCTATTTTTCATTCTATGTGAACCCGTTAACACAATTTTAGAGTTTTCTTTTACAGAAAAATAAGCCGTTAAAAATCGCATTGCAGTTCCTGCATGACCAATATTTATTTCATTTTTAGAACTTGTTAATGCTTTTTTCATTAAAACAGAATCATCTGAATTTGAAACATTTTCTATTTTTAAATTAGGATAAAATTGTTGTAAAACCAATAACCTATTCGATTCACTTTTTGAACCAGTTATTTTAATACTTCCACTAACAGTTTTATTTATTTTATTGATTTTCAAAGATTCCATGCTATGTTTAATTAGTAGCTTAAAATAAAAATTTTTTTAATAGATTTACTAATCATTTTTTTTACAATCAATTTTCCAAACATTATGAAAAAATATTTATTAGTAGTTAGTTGTCTATTTTTTATTTCAGCCCACAAAGTTAATGCACAAAAAATAGTATCCAAATTTAGTGAAGAATATTACAAATCTATTGAGTGGCGTAATATTGGACCTTTTAGAGGAGGAAGAAGTGCTGCTGTAACTGGAGTTCCTAATAAAGCTAATTTATATTATTTTGGGTCAACCGGAGGTGGTGTCTGGAAAACTACTGATGCTGGTAACACTTGGAGCAATATTTCTGATGGTTATTTTGGAGGTTCAGTAGGTTCAGTTGCCGTTAGTGAATATGATAATAATGTTATTTATGTTGGAAATGGCGAAAAAACTGTTAGAGGAAATGTGTCATCTGGTGACGGAATGTGGAAATCTGTTAATGGAGGTAAAACTTGGCAGCATATTGGTTTAAAAAAATCTCGTCATATCCCAAGAGTTAGAATTCATCCTAAAAATCCAGATATTGTATTTGCGGCAGTTTTAGGTGACCTCTACAAATCCTCTGAAGAAAGAGGTGTGTTTAAATCCGCTGATGGTGGTAATTCATGGAAAAAAGTATTATTTGCGAATTCAGATGCTGGTGCTGTTGATTTAATTATCGACCCAAATAACTCTCGTATTTTATATGCATCAACATGGAATGTAAGAAGAACTCCTTACAGTTTATCAAGTGGTGGAGATGGTTCTGCTATATGGAAAAGTACAGACGAAGGTGAAACGTGGACAAATATTTCTAAAAATGATGGTTTGCCAAAAGGAATTTGGGGAATTAGTGGAATTACGGTTTCTCCTGTAAATTCAGATATTGTATGGGCTTTAATAGAAAATAAAGATGGTGGAGTTTACAAATCAACTGATGCTGGTGAAACTTGGAAATTAATTAACAGCGAACGAAAATTACGTCAACGCGCTTGGTATTACACGCGTATTTATGCAAATACACAAGATGAAAATACTATGTATGTTATGAATGTTCAATACCATCAATCAAAAGATGGTGGAAAAACGTTTAAAACATTTAACGCTCCTCATGGTGATCATCATGATTTATGGATTTCGCCAGAAGATAACCAGCGCATGATTATTGCTGATGATGGTGGTGCTCAAATTAGCTTTGATGCTGGTGAAAATTGGAGTACTATGATGAACCAACCGACATCACAATTTTATAGAGTAGTAACAGATAACCATTTTCCTTATAGAATTTATGGTGCACAACAAGATAATTCAACTGTTAGAATTTCTCATAGAACAGATGGAAGATCTATAGGTGAAAGTGATTGGGAAGGAACTGCTGGTGGTGAAAGTGCACATATTGCTGTTGATCCATTAAATGATGATATTGTTTATGGGGGTAGTTATGGCGGTTTGCTAACTAGAGTTAATCATAAAACAGGAGAACGAAGAGCAATAAATGTTTGGCCTGATGACCCAATGGGACATGGAGCTGAGGATTTTAAATATCGTTTTCAATGGAATTACCCTATCTTTTTTTCTCCCCATAATAAAAAGAAAATGTATACAACTTCTAATTTTGTGCATATAACATATAACGAAGGACAATCTTTTGAAGTTATTAGTCCAGATTTAACAAGAAATGACCCAAAAACTTTAGAATCATCAGGTGGGCCAATAACTAAGGATAATACTGGAGTAGAATATTATGGAACTATTTTTGCCGCCACAGAATCACCTTTTGAAGAAAATTTAATTTGGACAGGTTCTGATGATGGTTTGGTGCATATTACAACTGACGGTGGAAAAAAATGGAGCAACGTAACTCCTAAAAAAATGCCTGAATGGATGATGATAAATTGCATTGAAGTTGACCCATTTACTGCAGGAGGTGCTTATATAGTTGGCACCCGTTATAAATTAGGTGATTATTCTCCTTATATTTATAAAACAGAAGATTACGGTAAAAACTGGAAATTAATAACTACTGGAATTGCTTCAGAACATTTTACCCGTGCTTTGCGTTCGGACCCTAAAAGAAAAGGGTTGTTATATGCTGGAACAGAAAACGGTATGTATATAAGTTTTGATGATGGAAATAACTGGAATCCGTTTCAATTAAATTTACCAATTGTTCCAATAACTGATTTAACTATTAAAAATAATAATTTAATAGCAGCAACTCAAGGTCGTTCTTTTTGGGTTATTGACGATTTAACTCCTTTGCATCAAATTAATGAATCTCTAATTTCTAATGATATCTTTTTATATAAACCAATGGATAGTTATAGAATGGGTGGTAGCGGAAGAACATCTAAAACCGCTGGTCAAAATCATCCTGGAGGAGTTTTAATAAACTATTTTATTAAAAATATTGAAGAAAAAGACACCATAAGTCTTTCATTTTTTGAAAACAACGGAAAACATATAAAAACATTTTCCACAATACCTGATGCTGAACAAGAAGAGGAAAAGTTAAAGGTAGAAAAAGGTGCTAATCAATTTAACTGGAATCTGCAATATCCCGATGCTGAAAAAGTAAAAGGAATGATTTTATGGTGGGCATCTTTAAGTGGACCAAAAGCATTACCGGGAGATTACACTATTAAATTAAGTAAAAACGGGAAAGTAGCATCTGAACAAACTTTTACTTTATTAAAAGACCCTAGGAGTTCTGCAACGGATGAAGATTTACTAGCACAATTTAATTTTATTATTGAAATTCAGGAAAAACTAACCGAAACTCATAAAGCGCTCAAGAATATAACTAAAATAAAAGAGCAAATAAAACAGTTGAAATCATCTATAACTGATAAAGAAAAAAATAAGGAAATTATTGAACTCGCTGATAAAATTGTTAAGGATTTAACTAAATACGAGAATGAACTGTACCAAACAAAAAGTAAAAGTAATCAGGACCCGTTAAATTTTCCTATTAAATTGAACAACAAACTGGCTCATTTAAATTCGTTAAGTTCTATTGGAGATTATAAACCTACAGATCAATCAATTGAGTTTAAAAATGAAGTAATTAAACTTATTGATGATGAATTGGAGAAAGTTTATTCAATTTTTGAAAATGAAGTAAAACAACTAAATAAAAAGGTGAAACAAAGTGATATTGAGCTGATTAATTTAGATTAATGTAAGAAAATATTAATTACAAATGAATGAAGTAATCCGATTCCTTAGAAAAAGATTACTTAGTTCCTTGTATAGACACTACTTTTTAATAAATTTATAATATCCAGCCATAAAAAGGCCATAAAACAACGAACCTAATAGTATTTGAGTCACAAATAAATACCAAGTTTCAGACCCAAAATAATCTGCAACCATTTGATTAAAGCTACCAGATCTTAATATTTTTAAACCAATTTTAACTATTGAAAATAGCACTAAAAAACCGGCTCCAAACCGAATGGTTAAATTAATAAATGTGGCATTTTTATACTGATTCATTTATTTCAATTTTTTATTGTTGTGATGACGATCGTGATCACGTTCAGTTTTTATATTCATTTTTTTATCAAATGCTGCCTGTAAATCAATACCAGTTTGGTTTGCCAAACACAAAACAACAAAAACAACATCGGCTAATTCTTCCCCTAAATCTTTATTTTTATCACTTTCCTTTTCACTTTGTTCTCCATAACGTCTTGAAATAATTCTAGCAACTTCTCCAACTTCCTCAGTTAATTGCGCCATATTGGTTAATTCATTAAAATAACGAACACCGTGTTCTTTAATCCAATTATCTACTATTAGCTGTGAGTTTTTTAAATCCATTTTTGTTGTTTTACAAGTTCAAAGATAATTAACTTATAATGATATTTTAACTTATTTTAAATATCTTAAAAATTCATCTCGCGGTATTTCATCGGCACCTAAACTTTCTAAATGACTGTTATAAACCTGGCAATCAATTAATTTATAATTTTCTTTTTCTAATTTTTCAACTAAATAGATAAAAGCAATTTTTGATGTATTATTAACTTTACTAAACATACTTTCACCACAAAAAACAGTTCCTAAGTCTATTCCATACAAACCTCCTACTAACTCTTTGTCACAATGAGCACCGTCGTAATGTTTCCATACTTCAACAGATTGTGCTATTCCTAATTTATGTAATTTAATATAAGCTTCTTGCATTTCATCTGTAATCCAAGTCCCACCTTGCCCATTTCTTTTAATAGTTTTACAATTTGAAATAACAGCTTCAAAATTCTGATTAAAGGTAACTTTAAATTCATTTTTACGAATTACCTGCTTCATACTTTTTGAAATTTTTAAATCTTTTGGGAACAAAACCATTCGTGTTTCTGGGCAATACCAAATAATTGGTTCTCCTTTATTGTACCAAGGAAATATGCCACTGCGATATGCCAATAATAATCTTTCGGTAGACAAATCTCCCCCAATTGCCAACAAACCATCTTTATTAGCTAAATGAACTGGTGGAAAAATTAAATCTTTCGAAAGTAGATACATTTAAGAATTATTTATTACAAATATAATTAAACAAAAAAGAGAAAAACTTTCGTTTTTCTCTTTTTTAATATTATTTAAACTCCCTTAAAAAGGCAAGTCATCTGGTTCATTATCATCAGTTTCAGAAATAGTTTCCAAATTATCTAAAGGTGCCATTGGTGGAATTTCAGAAGAGCCTTCTGCTTGGGCTACCTCAATTCTCCAACCTTGAATTGCATTAAAATATTTAGCAACTCCCTCAGGATTAATCCATTCTCTACCTCTTAAATTTATAGATACTTTTACATCTTGTCCAACGTTATAACTATTTAATAAATCACATTTATCCTGCACAAATTCTATTAGTAACATTTGAGGATATTGCTCATTAGTCGTAACTACCAATTCTCTTTTTCTAAAACCACTTGCTCCAAAAGTTTGAGTTTCATTTATTAATTTAATTTTTCCTGTAACTTCCATATTTCAAATTATTTCATTAACTGTGTTTTAACACAAATTCTATCATTTATTCTATTATCTATTTCACAAATGTAATTTTTTTAACACTCCAAAACCAAAATTTTACTTAGGTTATTTTGTAAACTTATTAACATCAATTCTTATTTATTCATTTTAATAATTGTTCAATAATAATAAGACATCAAATTTTCTGTTATATACAACATATATTCTATATTTGAATAATGGCTTCACACAAAAATGCACAAATAATACGCTGGGCTGTAATAATAACTTCATTTATTATAGTTGCTCTTATATTGTGGAATACTTACGATTTTTTTCAAAAATTTAAAAGTGAAGAACGTGCTAAAATGGAAATTTTAGCTGGTGCTTTTGAACGATTTAGCACTTATGATTTAAACGCTGATTTTTCTTTGGAAGACAAAATTATTGGGAAAAACAATAATATTCCAATGATAATTACTAACGAAAGAGACAGTATTACTTTATGGGCTAATTTAGATTCTCTTAAAACAATAAAAAACGCCTATTTAGATCAACAATTGGCTATCATGAAAAGTCAGAACAACCCATTAATAGTAAGCCATAAAAGAGGAAACACAAAGCAATATATTTATTATCGAGATTCCGATTTATTAACAAAACTAAAGTACTATCCTGTCGCCCTAATTCTTATTTTAATACTCTTTGCAAGTGTAATTTATTTATTTTTTAAATCAAATAAAGTTGCGGATCAAAATAAACTTTGGACAGGTATGGCACGTGAAACTGCACATCAAATTGGTACGCCGTTATCATCTCTATTAGGATGGATTGAAATTTTAAGATTAGAAAATACCGATGAAAATACTGTTCAAGAAATTGAAAATGATGTTAATAGACTAAATACAATTGCTGAACGATTTTCAAAAATTGGTTCTATTCCTGTACTTAAAAAATACAATATAGTTGAAGCTACAAATAATTCATTTAACTATTTGAAATCTAGAAGTTCTAAACAAGTTATTTTTAATTTTAAAACTACTAAAACTGAAATATATATTAATATAAATTTGCAACTTTTTAGTTGGGTTATTGAAAATTTAGTTAAAAATGCAATTGATTCTATGGAAGGAAAAGGTAAAATAAACCTTTCTATTACAGAAGATGATAAAAATGTAGTAATTAAAATAACTGATACTGGAAAAGGGATTCCAAAAAATTTACAAAATAAAATATTTTCCCCAGGTTTTACAACTAAAAAACGGGGTTGGGGATTAGGTTTATCTTTAGCAAAACGTATTATTGAAAATTACCACAACGGCAAAATCTCCGTATTAAAATCTGTAATGGGTAAAGGAACTACATTTGCGGTTCAGTTAAAAAAATAACGTTACATATTTTCAGAAATCGCTTTTACAACCGCTTCAAACTCTTGGGAAGTCATTTTTACCTTTTTATTAAACTGAATATCTTCCATTTTTTGCAAAGGAATTAAATGTACGTGCACATGTGGCACTTCTAAACCTATTACAGCCATTCCAATGCGCTCACAAGGAACTGCTTTTTCCAAGGCCTTTGCTATTTTTCTTGAATAACTAAACAACCCGTTATAAAGTGCTTCATCTAAATCAAAAAGTTTATTTACTTCTTTTTTTGGAACCACTAAAGTATGACCTTTTGCATTTGGATTGATATCTAAAAACGCATAAAAATCTTCATTTTCAGCAATTTTATACGATGGAATTTCCCCATTAATTATTTTAGTAAATATAGAACTCATATTTTTCAATTTTAATCAAAAATAAAAAACCCTTTTCAGTTTAACAATTGAAAAGGGTTTTAATAAATTTATTTTTAATAATTACCCCCTGGAAATTTCTAAAATTTCAAATTTCATAATTCCATTTGGCACTTGAATTTCAGCAATATCACCAACTTTTTTACCTAACAAACCTCTTCCAATAGGTGAATTAACTGCTAGTTTACCTTCTTTAATATTAGTTTCTGAATCCGCAACTAAAGTATATTTAAACTCCATATTGTTAGTTGTATTTTTCAATTTAACAGTTGAATGAATTAATATTTTTGAAGTATCTAACTTTGATTCATCAATAATTCTAGCATTAGAAACAACCTCTTTAAGTTTTGCAATTTTTAACTCCAACATTGATTGTTCTTCTTTGGCGGCATGGTATTCGGCATTTTCACTTAAATCACCTTTATCTCTTGCTTCAGCAATATCGTTACTCACCCTTGGTCGTTCAACATGTTCTAAATAATCTAATTCTTCCTTTAGTTTTTTCATTCCTTCAACAGAATAATACGAAATTTTACTCATAACTTCTCATTTTATTAAATACAAAAAATCTCAAAACTGGAACCCAGAATGAGATTTAATACAAATGTACAAAATATTTGTAAATTGCAATCGTTTA
>Ga0102814_10000912_pt1 | contig 21150 bp, 17 predicted proteins | sample ColrivemetaGS741_FD_79112 | JGI IMG/M metagenome (GOLD analysis project Ga0102814, IMG submission 79112) | Estuarine microbial communities from the Columbia River estuary - Flood tide ETM metaG S.741 | ecosystem: Environmental > Aquatic > Marine > Intertidal zone > Estuary | place: USA...
AGTTAACTCACACATTAATTGACCATCTTTAATATATACATTTACAATTGGCTCGTTTACAGCTTTCGATATATTGGTATTAGTTATATCAAATCGAATAAAATGATTTTCTACTCGAAATATAAAATCATTCCAGTTCTTATTTTGTTTAGGGCTCCATAATGTTTCAGAAAGCGCAAATGCTCTTGGATAAGCCATGTAAAACGCAAACTGGATATTAGGTACTTTTTCTGCCCAAAGATTCCCTTGACCTCCTAAAATATATTTTTGGTCAATACCATCCGGTACGGGTTCAAATGAATAGGATTTTTCAAGACTCAAATCAGAATATACTGGGTTTTCAACATTATGATCGCCTTGTGTATAATCGAGATAGGCATACGTAGTTGGAGACATCACTACTTCGTGTCCCATTTTAGCAGCTTCAATGCCTCCTTTCATTCCTCGCCAGCTCATTACCGCAGCCCCTTTAGCAAGACCTCCTTCTAATATTTCATCCCATCCAATTAATTTTTTCCCTTTGGAATTTATAATTTTTTCTACACGTTTAACGAAATAGCTTTGCAGTTCGTGAGTATCATTTATGTTATTATGTTTCATAAAAGACTGAACGGTAGAATCCTGTTCCCAATATCCATGGTAAGCCTCGTCACCACCCATATGTATAAATTGTCCGGGAAAAAGTAAGGCAACTTCAGTAAAGACTTTATCAACAAATTCATATACTTTTTCGTCCGCAGGATTTAGTGTATTTTCAATAAGCATTTTAAAAGTCCCATCATTATTCCATTGTGCAAATTTAGAACCAGGACTTACAAATTTTGGTTCTTTTTTAGTTGATAATTCTGGATAAGCAGCCAAGGCGGCCATACTATGACCAGGTATATCAATTTCTGGAACGATAGTTATATTCCTATCTGCTGCATATTTTACAACCTCTTTTATATCCTCTTGAGTATAAAAACCACCATAGGTTGCTTTTTCTCCAGATTTAGGATAGGGTCTTCCTTCACCAAAAGTACCAAAACGTTCTACTCGCCATGCACCTATTTCAGTCAATTTGGGTAAAGATTTTATTTCAATGCGCCATCCTTCATCATCCGTAAGGTGCCAGTGAAAAACATTAAATTTATATTGAGACATTTTGTCAATATATTGTTTTACTTCATCAACCGTAAAGAAATGTCTGCTAACATCTAGCATTAATCCACGCCATTTAAAACGAGGATAATCTTTTATATGGCATAAATTTATTTCGAATGATTGTATGTTGAAGGGTTCTTTAGATTCTAAATTTGCAGGGAACAATTGAATTAAGGTCTGCAAGCCGTTAAAAATACCTGCTGCCTCATTTGAGCTTAATGTTATGTTATTTTCTTTTATATCAAGAAAATAACCTTCGGCACCTAACTCTAAATTAAAATCTTTCAGTTTTGTAATGAATATGGTTTTATATTTACTTTTAGATGATTTGTTTGAATCAAGTGAAACATGTATCCCTTTTTTAGTTAATACTTCAAGTAGCATATACCCATATTGAATAATCTGGGGGTCTGTCGTTTGAATATTCATATGAACTTTATTATCCATTTTGAATGTTCCAGGTAATTTCTCGAAAGTTACTGGGGCTGGAATGATATTATTTTGAGCATGACTAAGATGGAATATTGCCGTAAAAATGAAAAAACATATTTTAAATCTCATGATATAATTATTTGATTATAATACTTTTAAAAATATTTTATTTCTATAAAACATACATTCTGTAGCTATGAAACAAAAAACTAATACTACTGCTTTGTACAGTTATCCAACAAGTTGACCTAACCATCCAAATAAATTTAGAATTTTATTTTTGATTAAGTCAGTAATTATATTAAAACTTCATAGTAGTTCTTACATTAAAAACTCTGGGTGTTAAATAATTTGGGATAGCATATTGACGTTTCGAATAAACGTCTCTAACCCAGGTATTCGTTATAGAGTTTTGAACATCGAACATGTTATAGATTTCAAACCCAAATGAAAGCTCTTTAAATGGTTTTTTCCAACCACTATTAAACTGTTTTTTATCGTCCACCAAAACAAATTGTAAGCCTAAGTCGGCACGTTTATATGCAGGTAAACGATTTTGATATTGATAAGGGTCTGCATAACTTGGCGAACCACCTGGCAAGCCTGTATTGTAAACTAAGTTCAAATACATTTTCATGCTAGGAACATTAGGTACATAATCTTGAAACAAAGCCGCAAATTTTAATCGTTGGTCGGTGGGCCTTGCTATATACCCTTTATTATCAATGTTTTCTTCAGTTTTTAAAAACCCAAAACTAAACCACGACTCTGTTCCAGGTACAAATTCACCATTTAGGCGCATATCTAATCCGTAAGCATAGGCTTTTGCATTGTTGTTGGCTGCATAACGAATACGAACATTTTCCAGAGTATAAGGGTTTACATCAGAAAGGTTTTTAAAATATACCTCAGAAGTTAGTTTAAAAGGTCGGTCCCACATTTTAAAACTATAGTCGTTAGCCAAAACCAGGTGAAACGATTGTTGTGCTTTCACATTGGGTTGCACAACACCATTGGCATCACGAAGTTCTCTGTAAAATGGTGGTTGGTAGTATAAACCAGCCGCAATTCTAAATAGCATATCTTTTTTCCAATAAGGCTTAATTGCGAATTGTGCTCGTGGGCTAAACACCGTTTGGTTTGAAGATGAAATGCCATCACCGCTAACAGACCAATTATGAGCACGAATACCTGCATTATACCAAACATCGCTGGTGCCTAATGAAGCGCGTTTGCTCCATTGCGCATAAGCCTGCAATCTATTAATTTGTGTATTGTTAGTCGCCCGAACGTTGTTGAACGACTCTAACGGGCCATTATACGGTATATATGGTTGCTCATTTACCGGAAATGTTTTAGGCGGTCTGATAGAAAAACCGGCAGAATCGATAATTTCCCATTCTATGAGTCGGTCGCGAATATCTTCATTAGTATATTTTACAGACCATTCAATACGGTTATCTTTTATGGCGAAATCACCTTTATGTTCTATATTGGTAATTAGGGCATCTAAATCGTTTCTTCCATGATTTAACTGACTTCCAACACCTTTGCTGAATTCAACTTCACCTAAATTTTCATCGCCTATATTCGTGTTGACTTCACCTAATCTGTATTGCGCTAAAATATCAAAATATTCTTCTTCAGTAGTATGGTATCTTGAAGCAATAAGTTTTAAAGTTAAATCGTCATTCGCAAAATAGGTTCCTTTAAATGCGCCAAAATACGTTTGATATTCATCTTTTTCTTGGCCTTCATAAAAAACCAGAAGTGCAATGGGGTCGCTTAAGGTACCAAAGTTGGTTTGACGGGTTTGTGGCTGGTAATTGTATTTATTAATTGATGCGTTTCCTAAAAAACTTAAATGAAATTTACTTGAAAACTTATAGGTGAAATACGCTTGAGCATCCGCAAAAGAAGGTTTAAAATTTGTTTCTGTTTCTTTCGCTTTTACCAATAAGCTGTTATCTCGGTAACGTAAACCGACTATCCCCGAAAATTTTGAATCTTTGCTAATGTTTTCAACCGAAAGGCTTCCACCTAATAAACTTAAATCGGCGTTTGCTTCAAATTCGAAAGGATTTTTATAGGTAATATCTAAAACAGAAGATAATTTATCGCCATATTTAGCTTGAAATCCACCTGCAGAAAAATCGACACTCTGAGTTAAATCAGTATTAACAAAACTCAATCCTTCTTGCTGACCAGAACGCACTAAAAACGGACGATATATCTCAATATCATTTACATATACCAGGTTTTCATCATAATTACCCCCACGAACGGAATATTGCGTGCTTAATTCATTGTTGTTACTAACACCAGGAAGGGTTAATAACAAGTTTTCAACGCCAGCATTAGCTCCAGGTATTTTGCGAATGGTTTCGGGTTTTAAAGTAATAATGCCTTCAACTTCTCTTTGGCGTTTACTAGTAACAACTACAGCCGCAATTTGTTCTACAGACGTACTCATTACAGGATTAAATTCATAATCTTCACCATTTTTTAAATTAAAAACGCTAACAACTTTTTTATGTGAAAGATGTGTGAATTCTATAGAAACATCTTTGTTTGCTGGAATTTCTAAAATATAAAAACCATTGTTATTGGTTTCTGTTCCTTTAGTGTTTGCTTTAATATTTACATTTGCGACAGGTGTGTTATTTTCGTCTAAAATAACACCTTTAATGGTAGCTGTTTGTGAATTACCAACAAAGATTATCGCTAAAAAGAGTAAATAAAAAACAAAAATTGGTGATTTCAAATGGCTGTAAAATTTTATTTTCTGTAAAACATTGATTCAAAAATAGAACTATTTCCAATATTATCGGTTACAATTAGCTTGAAATTATTCTTGCTATCCGTTATAATATCATCGTTAAAATCGTAAGTAAGTGTTTTTGTTTTGTAATCGTATTCCATTAAAATCCATTTGTCGTTTACCGTTGCCCGATAGTTAGAAATTCCTGAACGGTCATCGTCAATCTTTACTTTTAAATATCTGAAATTACTTAACCACTGTCCGTCTTTAAAGTTTAATCCATATATGGTTGGATTTACTGTATCGGTGGCAAGGGCATAAGTGCCTAATGTTTTAGTACTGGTAGATAAAATATTACCATCTCTTTTTGTAAATGAATAAACCGGATAATTTTTATAACCCACAAGTCTGGCTATAAATAATTTTTCTTTATCGGCATCATTATAGTTACTAACATCATAACTTATATTAAAATTCTTTCTTACCGGTACTACGTCTTTATGAAGTGTTAACGTGTCGTTTTTTACATCAAAGTCAATATAAAAATCTTCATAGAAGGTATCTGGATAAAAATCTACCGACACCTTACCAGATTTTAAATTATTGGTATGGTTAACCGTCATGTAATAAGGGGTTGTTTTTTGAACGACAGGAGTAGAAGCACTCGTATTAGTGCCTTTAATGTTTAAATTAACCCAGGTTTCGTTGTTTTTAAAATCTGATATTCGAATTTTATATACAGAATTTGTGTTATCATCTACAGATAGAATACCATCATTTATGGTAGACTTAAACATACTTAAAGGATTATTTTTTTTAAATAGTTTTTGAATGCGTTGTCTGTTGGTTGTATAGTGTTCATAATCGATAAATTGATTAATACATGAGCTTTCATCAAATGAAAAAGAACTAAAATTAATTTCAAAATTCTGGTTTCCATTCAAAAATGTTTGAATATTATAAACCCCGTTTGAATTTGCTGCCAAATCTTGCCTGTCTGAAGTGTCAATTCCAAATCCAATATTCCCGATAGCACTTAAACTTTCTACCATATAATCACCGCTTTTTTGAGGGATTAGTCTTAGTTTCTGTTTTGAATTAGATTTGTTTACAAAAGAATTGCCGTCTAAAGCATATGCGTAAATTGATCTTACTACGGGTTTTGTAGTGTCTTTTATATAAATTCCAAAAAGCATCGGATTTATTGGATGTTCATTTTTATCGCGTATCTCAAAATGTAAATGCGGGCCACCAGAACCACCAGAATTGCCACTGTAAGCTACCAGACTTTGCTTCGTGACAGGTAAAGTTTCAGCACTAGGAAATACTTCAATTTCATAGGATTCTTTTTCGTATTGCTGTTTTTTAACATAGGCTTCTATTTCTGGCGAAAACTTTTGAAGATGCCCATAAACCGTTGTGTAGCCATTTGGATGCGTTATATATAAAGCTTTCCCATAGCCAAAATGCCCAACTTTAATTCTACTTACAAAACCATCGGCGCAGGCTAATACTTTTAAGCCTTCACGCTGTTGCGTTTTAATATCTAATCCAGAATGAAAATGGTTAGAACGTAACTCGCCAAAGTTACCAGATAAAACAAGTGATACATCTAACGGATTCGCAAAATAATCTTGTGGATAATTATTTTGTGCACTGGAAAATATCGAGGAAGTTAATAAGAAAATAAGGATTAATCGCATAAGTGTGTAGTTACTGCTAAAATATTAATTAGATATGAATGTGCAAAAGAATAGAATAAAAATCATGCCACAGCACTAATTTTGATTAATAATAAGAAAAATAAATATTTATTAAAAAACAATTGTAATTAATGAGTAGGTATGTTAACTTTGTGATATAAGTATTGATTTTTGTAAATGAGTAATATTGAAGATATTGTAGATTCTTTAGAAAACAAAATTAGCAAAGTATTACACAAACTTGAGCTTTTAAAGCTTGCCAACTCTAAATTAAACGATGAATTAGAGGGTTCAAAGCAAGAAATTCTTAACCAAAAATTGCTTATTGCAAATTGGGAAGAAAATTATGAGGCTCTCAAAATGGCAAATACAATACTTGGTAGTGACGACAATAAAAGAGAAACTAAGCTTAAAATAAACGCATTAATCAGGGATATTGACCATTGTATTGCGCAACTTTCCGATTAATACATAAAATAGCCAATGTCAGAAAAGCTTAAAATAAAGCTATCTATAGCGAATCGAGTATATCCTTTAACAATTGAAGCTGATCAGGAAGAAGGATTACGAAAAGCAGCTAAAAACATTGATGCTATGATTAAACAATTTGAGCAAAGTTATTCGGTTCGCGATAAACAAGATGTATTAGCCATGTGTGCTTTACAATTTGCTTCGCAAGTAGAACAGAAGTCTATTGATAAAGAGAGTGTAAGTGAGCATTTAGAAGATAAATTAAATGCATTAAACAATTTATTACATTCGCATTTAGTCTCTTAAACGTTCTTTAAAATAAACTAAAAGTTACTGCCTACATTAGTTATTTATATTTGATAAACTCAACGTTAATTCTTTAAAAAAGGTGAGTTTAAGTTGTAAAAGCATGCTGCCTCGAGCAGATCCTTGATCAGCTTGTTAGCCTTAAACCTGTATTTAAGGAGTTTATACAAAATTTTAAACTGATGTAGGCTTTTTTATATATTAAAATTAACTAAACACAATAATGGATAACTCAATTATAATGATTGCTGGTGGTGTAATATTAGGACTTGTAATAGGTTTTATTATAGCAAAAACCTTAGAGAAAAATCACGCATCTAAACTGGTTAAAGAAGCAAAAAAGAATGCTGTCTTAATTCTTAAAGAAGCAAATAGCGAAGGTGAAACAATAAAAAAAGATAAGATACTTCAAGCTAAAGAAAAATTTTTAGAGCTTAAATCTGAACACGAAGTAGTCATTCTTTCCCGAGATAAAAAAATGGCAGAAGCCGAAAAGCGTACACGTGATAAGGAATCGCAAATTTCTAATGAATTAGCCAAAACCAAAAAGCTTAATGATGATGTTGAAAGTAAAGTGAATGATTACAATCATAGGATTGATGTGCTTGAAAAAAAGAAGGAGGAAATAGATAAGTTACATAAAAGTCAAGTACAACAGTTAGAAGTGATCTCTAGTCTTTCGGCAGAAGAAGCTAAATCGCAGTTAATAGAATCATTAAAAGGGGAAGCTAAGAATGATGCGATGGCATTTATTCAAAGCTCGATGGAAGAAGCTAAATTAACTGCTGAGCAAGATGCTAAAAAAATAATCATAAATACAATACAGCGTATAGGTACGGAAGAAGCAGTAGATAATTGCGTATCTGTATTTAATATAGAATCGGATGATGTTAAAGGACGAATTATTGGTCGTGAAGGTCGAAATATTCGTGCTATTGAAGCTGCGACAGGTGTTGAGATTATTGTGGATGATACACCAGAAGCTATTATTTTATCTTGTTTTGATTCAGTTAGAAGAGAAATTGCCCGTTTGTCGTTACATAAATTAGTTACCGATGGTAGAATACATCCTGCCAGAATTGAAGAAGTAGTTGAAAAAACGAAAAAACAAATAGAACAAGAAATAATAGAAGTTGGTAAACGTACCGTAATAGATTTAGGTATTCACAATTTACATCCTGAATTAATTAAAATGGTAGGTAGAATGAAATACCGCTCATCCTATGGACAAAATTTGTTACAACATTCACGCGAAGTTGCTAAGCTTTGTGGTGTAATGGCTGCTGAATTAGGATTAAATCCTAAACTTGCTAAGCGTGCCGGTTTATTGCATGATATAGGTAAAGTGCCGGATGCCGAAGCAGATATGGAAACGCCACATGCTATACTTGGTATGCAATGGGCAGAAAAATACGGAGAGATACCGGAAGTATGTAATGCTATAGGTGCGCATCATGATGAAGTAGAAATGAAATTTTTAATTTCTCCAATAATACAGGTTTGTGATGCTATTTCTGGAGCGCGACCAGGTGCAAGACGTCAGGTTTTGGATAGTTATATTCAGCGTTTAAAAGATTTAGAAGATATTGCAATAGGTTTTAGCGGCGTTAAAAAAGCCTATGCTATACAAGCAGGTAGAGAACTTAGAGTTATTGTTGAAAGCGATAAGGTAGATGATCAAAAAGCTGCTGATTTATCGTTTAGTATTTCTCAAAAAGTACAAACGGACATGACGTATCCTGGTCAGGTAAAGGTTACAGTAATTCGAGAAACAAGAGCTGTGAATATTGCTAAATAAATAGATTCAAAAAAAATCCAGTTAGTCAACTGGATTTTTTTTGATTGGTATTTTAATTGTAAATATAGAACCTTCGTTTACTACACTATTTAAGGTAATAGTCCCACCGTAACATTCTATATGGTTTTTTATAAGATAAAGACCAACGCCTTCTGAGTTATCATTTTTATGAAACGTTCTGTAGAGTTTAAATACTTCTTCACCATATTTTTCCATGTCTATTCCTAAGCCATTATCTTGTATGGTGAAAATATATGCGTTTTTTGTTTCGCTAGAATCAAACTGAATAAAAGGGTTTCTGTCTGGATGTTTATACTTAATCGCATTTGATAATAAATTTTGGAAAACACTCTCTAAATAGGCAGGGTTAAAATCTAAATTTATTAATGGATTAACCTCATTAATTATAACGGCGTTTGATTGTTTTATTTCGACATCTAATAGTTTTAAAGAATTGTTTATATAGTTAAATATATTTAAATTTTCAACTTGCTCGTTTTTATTGGTTTGTATTGATACTATTTCGGTTAAATTAGAAATTGTTTTCGATAAAGATTCGGTAACCGTTTTCATATGTGCAATCAACTCTTCTTTTTCTGCCGGCGTTTCTGCTTCATCATAAAACTCTAATAAATTTTCGAAATTCGCAGAGTGCGACTTGAGATTATGTGTCACTATATGTGCAAAATTTGTTAGTTTATCATTCTGAACTGTTAGTAATTTTACCAATTTAGAGTTGGCAAGTTCACTTTCCTTATGTTCGGTTATATCTACATGTGTTCCAATAATTCTGACAGGATTTCCTTCTCTATCTCTTTCTATTATTTTTCCCTTGTCAGAGATCCACTTATAAGCCCCATCTTTACATAAAATTCTATGTTCATTTGTGTATAAAGGTCTTAATCCTTTTAAATGATCATCAAAATCTTTAAAATACCTCTCTTTGTCGTCAGGATGAACTCTGTCGTTCCAATCTTGAGGGTTAGACCCAAACTCTTTATTTTTAAATCCTATTATATTTTTTGATTCATCTGAAAAAAACACCTTGTTTAAATTAGCATCAAATTCCCAGATTCCAATGGTTGAGTTTTTAAGTGCAAACTTGCATTTTAATTCATTAAAAGTGCTTGACTTTAAATTACTTAAGTCAATAGTCCTTATTTTTTTTGATTTAATATTCATTATGACTCGAGAGATTTGGGGAAATCAAGTATAACAACTGTACGATAACACCTATTTTATTAATAACAAATATAATAATAAATCGTTTAAAAACAAAAAAAATCGATGAAATACATTTTATTTTCTAGGATGGTATTTTTCAACAACTTTGGTTAGGTGGCTTTTATCTAAATGCACATAAATTTCGGTTGTTGTAATACTTTCATGTCCAAGCATGAGTTGAATGGATCTTAAATCGGCATTATTTTGTAGAAGATGTGTCGCAAAAGAATGCCTGAAAGTATGTGGTGAAACACTTTTTTTTAGACCAATTTTTTCAGCCAACTGTTTAATAATTGTAAAAACCATAGCTCTGGTAAGTTGCTTACCTCTTCTATTTAGAAATAAGGTGTCTTCGAAACCCGCTTTAATACTTATATGATTCCTAATTTCAGTTCGATAAAGATTAATAAATTTTTGAGTAATACTTACAATAGGAACAAATCGTTGTTTATCGCCTTTGCCTGTAACTTTTATAAATCCTTCATCAAAAAACAAATCAGATATTTTCAGGTTTATTAATTCGCTAACACGCAAACCACAGCCATATAAGGTTTCGAGCATGGCACGATTGCGTTCGCCTTCTGGTTTACTCAAATCTATAGCATTTATTATAGTATCAATTTCTTCTTCAGAAAGAGTGTCTGGTAATTTTCGCCCTATTTTAGGAGATTCTATAAGTTCTAGCGGGTTTGTTTTAATATAATCTTCAAAAACTAAATAATTGAAAAAACTCCGCAAACCAGATATTATTCGAGATTGAGATCTAGCGTTAACAAGCTTAGCGGTTTCATAAATAAATTGTTGAATGGTTTCCGTTGAAATTGAAATTGGTGAATCCGTTATATTTTTATCTTCCAAAAAAAGGATTAATTTTTTAACATCAAGGGTATAGTTAGCAATGGAGTTTTTAGAAAGTCCACGCTCTATTTTCAAATAGAGCTGATAATCTTTTAGTGCGTGTTGCCATTTCATAATTGTAAAAATAAAACAATTCCATTAGATTTCTTTATGAATATTTAATACATACTTCTACTTATTTTTTACGCATTCAAAAAAAAAATTGTAATACAAATTTACAAATGCATCAAAAAAAGCATTAAATTTATTTGTTATTAACCAACTAAAAAATTAACACATTATGAAAAAATTAGTTTTAGGTATCGTTTTTACAGTGTTAGCTATGAGCAGTTTGAGTGCTCAAGGCAATTTGAATGCAGGTATTAATTTAGGACTTCCGATAGGTGATGCAGGTGATGGATGGACCTTCAATATTTCGCTCGACCTTAATTATCTATGGCAGGTATCTGATGGGTTTGATGCCGGTATAGCAACTGGTTATTCACATTCTTTGGGAGATTCAATAGATTTTTTCGGCGAATCAGTTAAAGTTGATGATGTTGGATTCTTACCAATTGCTGCAGCTGGACGATTTAATGTTTCTGAAAAATTTACTCTTGGTGCTGATTTAGGTTATGCCATAGGTATTAGTCCGAGTGATATGGAAAGTGGATTTTATTATGCACCCAGAATCCAATATGGTGTGAGTGAATCTATTGATATCGTTTTTGCTTACAGAGGAGTGAGTCTTGATGGTGGTTCGTTTGATGTATTGACTCTAGGTGTGGAATTTGGATTATAAAAAGAAAAATATATAATTATAAAAGGGAAGCACATGCTTCCCTTTTTTTATGTCAAATTTTAATATATTTACCCTATGAAAAAACTAATCATCATCAACGGTCCAAATCTAAATTTATTAGGTAAAAGAGAACCTAATATATATGGAAGTTTATCATTCACCGAATTTTTAGAAACCATAAAAGAAAAGTATCCAAATATTCAGTTGGATTATTTTCAGTCTAATATAGAAGGTGTTTTAATTGATAAATTGCACGAAGTTGGATTTAGTTATGATGGTGTTATTTTAAATGCAGCAGCTTATACACATACGTCTGTTGGAATAGGCGATGCGGTAAAAGCGATTGAAACCCCAGTTGTAGAAGTACACATTTCCAACACATTTAATAGAGAAGAGTTTCGCCACCAATCTTTTGTTTCTCCAAATGCCCAAGGTGTAATTCTAGGTTTTGGATTACAGAGTTACGAATTGGCTATTCAAAGCTTTTTGTAAGACTACTTATATTTTTAGATAAATTATAGAATCTTAGACAAAAACTATAAAACAAAAAAGTTCCGATTTCTCGGAACTTTTTTTATCTAGTAATCTAAGATGTCTAATAATCTAATAGTCTATAAATGAATTACTTCACCGTAAGCATCAGCAACTGCTTCCATAACAGCTTCACTCATTGTTGGATGCGGATGTACTGTTTTTAATACTTCGTGACCAGTAGTTTCTAATTTACGACCTAAAACTGCTTCAGCAATCATATCGGTTACTCCAGCACCAATCATGTGGCATCCTAACCATTCGCCATATTTAGCATCAAAAATAACTTTTACAAATCCGTCTTTATTTCCACTTGCACTTGCTTTACCTGAAGCAGAGAATGGGAATTTACCAACTTTAATTTCGAAACCTTTTTCTTTAGCTTGTTTTTCGGTTAAACCAACGCTTGCAATTTCTGGATAACAGTATGTACAACCAGGAATGTTTCCGTAATCTAAAGCTTCAACATGTTGTCCAGCAATGTTTTCAACACATAAAATACCTTCAGCAGAAGCAACGTGTGCTAATGCTTGCCCCGGAGTTACATCACCAATGGCATAGTATCCCGGAATATTTGTTTGATAAAAACTGCCTACTAAAATTTTATCTCTGTCAACGGCAATTCCAACGTCTTCTAAACCTATATTTTCAATATTTGTTTTAATACCAACCGCAGATAAAATAATATCAGCTTCTAAAATTTCTTCACCTTTACTGGTTTTAACAGTCGCTTTTACGCCGTTTCCAGAGGTGTCAACTTTGGTAACTTCAGCAGAAGTCATAATTTTAATACCGCTTTTCTTAAATGATTTTTCTAATTGTTTTGATACGTCTTCATCTTCAACAGGTACCACATTTGGTAAATATTCCACGATGGTAACCTCAGTTCCCATAGAATTGTAGAAATAAGCGAATTCAACACCAATAGCTCCAGAACCAACAACAATCATCTTTTTAGGTTGTTTTGGTAAGGTCATTGCTTCTCTGTATCCAATTACTTTTTTACCATCTTGTGGTAAACTTGGTAATTCGCGAGAACGTGCTCCAGTAGCTATTATAATATGATCGGCACTATATTCGGTTCCATCAACATCAATCTTTTTTCCTGGTTTAAGTTTTCCGTAACCCTTAATAACATCTATTTTGTTTTTCTTCATTAAAAACTCGATACCCTTGCTCATACCATCGGCGACACCACGGCTACGATTTACAACCGCTCCAAAGTCTTTGTCAAAATCTTTAACAGATAAACCATAATCTCCTGCATGTTTTAGATATTCGAATACTTGAGCAGATTTTAACAATGCTTTTGTTGGGATACATCCCCAGTTTAAACATACACCACCTAAATTTTCTTTTTCAACTACAGCGGTTTTAAAACCTAATTGCGATGCTCTAATAGCTGTAACATAACCACCAGGTCCGCTTCCAAGAACAATAATATCGTATTTACTCATGAGATTTTTATTATCAGTTAATTTAAGTGTACGAATTTACGAAACGAATTTTGAATAAAGAATTTAGAAACTTAAAAATTTGAATGTTTTGTTACCTTTGTTATAAGAATTAGAATATGAACATACCTATAACTAGTTATCCTCGAGTTGTAATTATTGGAGGTGGTTTTGCTGGAATCGCTTTAGCAAAAAAATTATCGAAACAAGAAGTACAGGTTGTTTTGCTAGATAAGCACAACTATCATACATTTCAACCCTTATTATATCAAGTGTCTACTGGTGGGTTAGAACCAGATTCTATAGCTTATCCTATTCGAAAAATTCTTAAAGATTTTCCTAATTTTCATTTCAGACTCGCGAATGTAAAAAAAATTAATACAGACGATAAAAAAGTGATTACCAATATTGGCGAACTTAAATTTGATTATTTGGTGGTGGCTTCTGGTGCGAAAACCAATTATTTTGGAAACTCTGAAATTAAAAAAAGGAGTATGGCCATGAAAACCATACCGGAATCTTTAAACTTAAGAAGTTTAATTTTGGAAAATTTTGAAGAAGCGTTATTAACTTCCGATTTAAATGAACGTAATGCCCTTATGAATTTTGTTATTGTTGGTGGAGGTCCTACAGGAGTTGAATTAGCAGGCGCTTTGGCAGAAATTAAAAAAGGTATTTTACCAAAAGATTATCCTGACTTAGATACACGAATGGTGCAAATACATATTATCCAATCCAGCGAGTGCATTTTAAAGGGTATGAGTGATAAAGCTTCAGCCAAAGCAGAAGATTTTTTAGAAAAGTTAGGGGTTAATATTTGGAAGAATCTAAGAGTAACGAATTACGACGGTAAGACGGTGACTACCAATACCGATTTAACATTTGAAACCGCCACTTTAGTTTGGGCTGCAGGAGTAAAAGGAGCAACCATTAGAGGATTGAATACCAAAGAGTTTGTTACAAAAGGGAATCGACTTTTAGTTAATGAATTTAATCAAGTAAAAGGATTTGATAATATTTTTGCAGTTGGCGATATTGCTTGTATGGCTAATGATGAATTTCCAAATGGATTACCAATGATGGCGCAACCAGCTATTCAACAAGGAAAACAATTAGGTGGAAATATGATTCGCTTAATTGAAAAAAAACCAATGGTTCCTTTTGAATATAAGGATAAAGGATCTATGGCAACAATAGGAAGAAATAAAGCCGTTGTAGATTTACCAAAATTTAAATTTCAAGGTGTTTTTGCATGGTTTGTTTGGATGTTTGTGCACCTGTTTTTCTTAATTGGTTTTAGAAACCGCGTCGTGGTTTTTATAAATTGGGTGTATAATTATATTAGATTTGATAGAGAAGCGCGTTTAATTATAAGACCTTTTAAAAAGAAATTGAGGCGATAATTTTATTTTTTTTATGCTTTAAAATCAAGAAAGTGAGTAGTAACTTACTGAAATTGAGATATTTTAGTTAAATTTAGAATATTAACCAACTAAAATTTAATTAAAATGAAAAATCATGCAATTATTTTCATGATGCTATTTACTTGCATTATGTATTCACAAACAAAGAAAAATGGAACTATTTACAGCGAACATCCAGCTATTAAAGTTGTTGAAAACATGCAGCAAGCCCTTATAAAAGGAGACACTTTACCTTTGGCAAGTTATCTTACTGATGATTTTAAGGCTTTTAATGGTATGGCTAATGACCCTGATAATGAAGGGGCGAATAAGCAAAATATTATAAATCAATCAAAATGGTGGAAAGAAAATTTTGCTTATTTAAGTATAACAAGACAAGGTGAGGCATATCCAGATGTTTTAGAATATAAAGACAGTGGAATTTGGGTACAAACATGGGATTTATTAAAAGGTGTTCACGATAAATCTGGTGTAAAAATAGACATGCCTGTTCATAGGTTATTTGTTGTAGATAAAGACAACAAAATAAAAAGAATGATTACCTATGATGATGGTTGGGTTTGGAAAGAACTTAGAGAAAGAAGAAATACTAGAACAAACGGTACCATTTTCAATCAACATGAAAATATTAATAAAGTGCTTAGAATGATGTCAGCTTTGGAACATGGTGACGCCGATAAGGCCTTTAGTTATTTTACGGAAGATGCAAGATTTACTAATTTAGATATGGCTGATGGAGAGTTCCATACTGTTGCAAAAGAAAAAGAAGGCTTTTTGGGTATGTTGAAGAGCTGGACAATTGAAAGTATTGATGTTCGTGGTTATCCTGATTATTTAGAATATGAATTGGATAATGCTAAAGTAGTTCAGTCATGGTGGACAGTAAGAATGACAAGAAAATCAGACGGGAAAAAAGTGAAAATTCCATTAATGCTAACTCATCGTTTTAATGATGACGGTATGATGACTGGAGAAACAGGTTATTATACATTACAAGCTTTATCGACAAAATAAATTATTATATGAAATTCACAAAAAACCTTCAATTTAATATTTGAAGGTTTTTTGTATTTATAAATCATCTGTAAAATGTCTGATACTTTTTTCTTTACTGAATTTATCTTTATTATACTTTGAAGAATCTCCTTTTGGAATTGATAAAGATTTCCAGTTTTTGCCTTTTATAAGTTTTCCTAAAAACACTATTTGCCCAATATGATAAGAGTAATGCGCTAATTGTCTGTTTATGGCTTCGGTAACTGTATGACCTTCATTTCTAATGTAGATAATTAGCTCTAAGTCATTCTTGTTCAATGGTTTTATGGCATCAAATAAACAGTTCCAGCCATGGTTCCAATTAACTATTAGTTCTTCTTTTGAAATAAAAGCATCTTCAAATTCAGAATCGCGATGCCTCCATGCTTTTTCACCATCTTCAATTAAAAAATTTGTCCATCTACTTAACATATTTCCAGATAGATGCTTCACAATAATCGCAATGGAATTAGAATCTGTAGCAAATTCTTTCTTAAGTTCTTCAAAAGTTAACTGTTCAAAAGTTTTGTCGCCTAAACTTTTGTAGTATTCAAATTGCTTGATTACGGAAACCAGATAGTTATCCATATAATGAAAATAATTTTTATTCTTTTGGAACAAATTTTAACGCAACCCCATTGATACAATGTCTAACACCCGTTGTGTTTTTTGGGCCATCATTAAATAAATGACCTAAATGGCTACCACAGGTTGCACAATGTTCTTCAATACCATAATACAAATTGGAGCCACTTTCAAATGCCACATTACCTTTTATTTCTCTATCAAAACTAGGCCATCCAGTACCCGAATCAAATTTATGTTCACTTTTAAATAAAGGCGTATTACAGCCTGCGCAAACATAAGTGCCTTGTTTATAGTTTTTATTTAGAGGGCTTGAAAATGCGCGTTCTGTTCCCTCGTTCCTCATGACATAATATGCCGCTTCAGATAATTCAGCTTTCCATTCTTTATCCGTTTTGGTAACTCTGTAAGCCTTACTAGCTTCTTTTTGAGCGTTACCATTACAGCTAAAAAACAGTATTGATATAAATAAAATTATAAATTTCTTCATTATATTTTTTTTAATAGGTCGAAATTAATTGGGAAACTTAACATTTTTAATAAAGTGTTAATTATAAAAAATAAAAATAAAATTCTGTAAAAAAATAAAGGTACAATTTTTGTACTTTTAATGAATATTAAAAACAAGAACGATGAAACTAAAAAATGTACTTATAGTATTTGCAGTTGCAGGATTGATTTCAGCCTGTGCTGTAAATCCATTCACGGGTAAAAAAACAATGGCATTAGTGCCAAATTCTCAGTTGTTTCCAACTGCTTTTGCTCAGTATGATCAATTTTTAACTGAAAACAAAGTTATAAAAGGTACAACAGATGCAGCTATGGTAACCAGAGTAGGTCAAAAAATTGCAGTTGCAGCAGAACGTTGGTTAACAGCAAATGGCTATGTTGGTTATTTAAACGATTATAAATGGGAATATAATTTAGTAGATGATAAAGCGGTAAATGCATGGTGTATGCCTGGAGGAAAAATAGTTGTTTACACAGGTATTTTACCAATAGCAAAAGGCGAAACTGGATTAGCGGCAATTATGGGACACGAAGTTGCTCATGCCTTAGCAAATCACGGTCAGCAACGAATGAGTGCTGCTTATCTACAACAAGGTGTCGCTATTGCTGGAAATATAGCTATTAAAGATGAAGAGTCTAGAAATGCTTTTAATCAATATTATGGAATTGGTTCTCAAGTAGGGGTGATGCTACCTTTTAGTAGAAGTCATGAAACCGAAGCAGATAAAATAGGATTATATATAATGGCTATTGCTGGTTATAATCCAGATGAAGCTGCCGAATTATGGAAACGTATGAGTGCCGGCAGTAGCGGGCAAGCACCACCAGAATTATTAAGTACTCACCCTTCAAACGATTCACGTATTGCAAATCTTACAGCTTTAGCATCAAAAGCCAAAACAGAAGCTGCAAAATTTGGGGTAACGACATTTAAATAGGAGTTTTTCATATAAATTAAAATATTTAGTTACTTTAGGAGCTGCTCATAAAAAGAGCAGCTTTTTTATTATGGCAGTATTGGAGAAAGGAAGTAAAAAGCTTCTTAACGCATGGGCGTTTTACGATTGGGCAAATTCAGTTTATACCTTAACAATAGCATCATCTATCTTTCCGATTTTTTATTCGGCATTATTTTTAAGTGAAATAAAAAAAGTTCAGGCATTTGGTTTTGAGTTTAAGAGTACAGCTTTAATAACTTTTGTTACAGCTTTTACGTTTTTAGTTGTTGCGTTTACATCGCCAATTCTATCTGGGATTGCTGATTATGTTGGCAATAAAAAGAATTTCTTGAAATTCTTTTGTTATGTTGGAAGTGCTGGTTGTATTGGTTTGTACTGGTTTGATATTTCACCCGACGGAATTCATTTAAGTTTATTATTCTATTTTATGGGATTAATTGGGTATTGGGGCAGCTTGGTATTTTATAATTCTTATTTACCAGACATCGCATTTCCAGAGCAGCAAGATAAAATAAGTGCCAAAGGGTTTTCTATGGGATATATAGGAAGTGTAATTTTGCTTGTTGTCAATTTAGCAATGGTGCTCTATCCTCAGTATTTTGGATTTGATATTAGTATTTCAGAAGCTATAAAAATTACAGGAACAGAAGCTGAAATTCTTGATGCCACAGTTGCTTCAAAAAATACAGCATCTTTCGAGGCAATGAAAATCTCATTTATTACGGTGGGTTTATGGTGGGCAATATTCAGTCAATATTCATTTTATTGGTTGCCTAAAGGAACTTCTTCAGGTCATAAAGTCACTACCGCTGTGGTTTTTAATGGGCTTAGGGAATTGAAGTTAGTTTGGTTAGAACTAAAACAAAACTTAAGATTAAAGCGTTATTTATACGCCTTTTTTGTTTTTAGTATGGCAGTACAAACCATTATGTTAATAGCCGTTTATTTTGGAGAAGAGGAAATAGACTGGGGTGGTGGAGATGCTAAAAAAATTGGTTTAATAGGTAGTATTTTATTGATACAATTAGTTGCAATTCTAGGGGCGTTTTTAACATCAAGGGCTTCGGCTAAATTTGGAAATATAAAAACCTTAATTTTTGTAAATGCTATTTGGATGCTGTTGTGTTTTTACGCTTATTTTATGAAAACGCCGTTACAATTTTACATTGCGGCTTCTTTAGTTGGTATGGTTATGGGTGGTATACAAGCTTTATCAAGATCGACTTATTCAAAATTTTTACCCGAAACAGAAGACACCACATCATATTTTAGCTTTTATGACGTAGCCGAAAAAATAGGGATCGTAATTGGGATGATTATTTTCGCATCAATTGATCAGATAACGGGTAGTATGCGAAATGGTATTTTGTTTTTGTTTTTGTTCTTTTTAGCAGGTATAATTTTATTATTTAGAGTGCCTGAATTAAATAAAGAGAAGTAATTATGATATAAAAAAAGTCGGAACTATTACGTTCCGACTTTTTATTTTGATTGATGATTTTATATTTTTCAGAATATTAATAAATTAATTTTTCTTAAAAGTTACGCTTCCATAATCAGAATTGATTTTAACTAAGTTTGATGAATTATTTTTACCGTAATAACCTTGGTAATAATATTTATTTGAATCTTTATTCTTTTTAGTGAACTCAAAACCTTCTGTATTTCTTACCGAAGCATATTCTGTTTTTATATCGAAATTGAAATGATATTCAGGATGATATCCTATAGTAATTCCTAAGTAATCAGATTCAATATTAAGATTGCCAGCATTAGCGGTCATTTCATCAATTTTAAGAGAGCCGTAATCACCTTTAATATTTACATTTTTATAAACTTCGCCTAATCGCATCGATAAATAATCACCATTACCGGTTACATAATTTACTTTATTTATATTTATTGACCCATAATCGCAATTAAAATAAACATTTTCAGCTATTTCAATTACGGACTTGGTATAATCTGAATTAATATCCAATTTATTAGTTTTTGCCACAGTAAATCCGCTATAATCTGCATTAATTTTTCCGGTATTTATATATTCAAAATAGCAGTTGCTAGTATAATCGAAAGACAAAGAATTGTTTTCTGCCATAAGCTCTTTTGTAGTAATCTTACCATAATCACAATTAATAGTAGCTTTACCCCGTAGTTTATCTAAATTAATACTTCCATAATCATTATTTAAATCCACACTATTGGTTATAGGAAGTTTTACAACATAATTAATTTCCATACTTACATTATTGCTGCTGCTCCAATTCCACCACGACTTTTTGTCGTTATTAAAAATAGTTTTAGCATCTACCAAACTTGAAGTTGCATTAAACTTTACGTTAATGGCATTAAGTTTATTTTGGACTTTTTCTTGATCATTTCCACTAACTTTTATATTGACTTCAATAATTATTTTATTACCGCTATAAGTAATAATATCTAGATTACCGTAGCTGTTTTCAATTTTTAAAAGTGCATCGCTATTAACCGTATACTCTTTTTTAATAGTTTTTTCTTTTTTGTATTTACCATTTAAAGTGTTGTTTCCTAAAGCAATTGCAGGTAATAAAAAAAGTAGTATTGCTGCTTTATATAATAGTTGAGTTTTCATTGTTTTGTTGTTTAGATTGTTTTACATTTTCTATAGTTTCCATAACATTTTTTAAGATGTTTATTCTTGTTTGAAAATTTGAAATCATCGCATAAATAACGCGTTTATCATCACCGCTTTTTGTTAAATCAATTTTAAGTGATTCATATTCCTTTTCAAGAATTTTCATTTGGTTCATGGCATCGTTAATTAGTACTTCGGTGTCAGGGGAGCGTTCATCGTTAAGTTTTAATAATTCTTCTGAAATGGTTGAAGTAAAGAAATTTTGAGTTTTAGACATTTCTATTGAAACACTTGCTAAATCTTTAACTTGTTCAGTTGGTTTTAGCATAGTAAAAACACTTATTAACAGCACAATTGAAGCTGCAATACTTAGAAATGGTTTCCAGTAATTTGATTTACTTGAAGCAATTATTACAGTTTCAGAATTTTGATTTTTTAATTTTGATAAGAATCGTTGCTGATGGCCAATATTTGGGTTTTCAAAATCAAATTCTGAATGCAATGTTTCAAATAGATTATCAATTTTATCCTTTTTCATTTTTTGTATTTTTAAACTACTAA
>Ga0102814_10000914_pt1 | contig 21135 bp, 19 predicted proteins | sample ColrivemetaGS741_FD_79112 | JGI IMG/M metagenome (GOLD analysis project Ga0102814, IMG submission 79112) | Estuarine microbial communities from the Columbia River estuary - Flood tide ETM metaG S.741 | ecosystem: Environmental > Aquatic > Marine > Intertidal zone > Estuary | place: USA...
AAAGGCCCCTCGCCTCGCTCTGGTGTGCTGCTGTGCAATCTAGGGACTCCAGACGCGCCCAAAACTGCAGAGCTGCGCCGTTACCTAAAAGAGTTTTTAAGCGACCCTAGAGTGGTTGAAGTGCCCCGCCTGCTTTGGTGGATGATTCTTAATCTGATTATTTTGCGTATTCGCCCGCGCCGCTCGGCCAAGCTGTATCAGACTGTCTGGTCTGATGAAGGCTCGCCTCTAATGGTTCACAGCCGAGCTCAGGCGGCCGGTGTTAAGGCGCTGCTGGATAAGAAATTTAATAGGGATATCCCAGTGGTATTGGGGATGCGCTATGGCAATCCCTCTATGGAATCTGCCCTCCAGCAACTGACTGATATGAATGTGCGGGATATCACAGTGCTACCTCTCTACCCCCAGTACTCGGGCGCAACCACCGGCTCTACCTTTGATGCTGTGGCTCAGGTATTTACCAAAACTCGCTGGGTGCCGGAACTGCATTTTGTCGGCAGCTATCACCAGTCGCCGCTCTATATCCAAGCCCTGTGCGACAGTATTCAGGCCCATATTGATCAGCATGGTATGCCGGATAAGTTAATGTTCTCGTACCATGGCACCCCCGAGCGCTACCTAAAAAAAGGCGATCCCTACCATTGCCTATGTCATCAGACTACCCGACTGGTGCGGGAGCATATGGGCCTCGACGAAGACCGCATTATGACTACCTTTCAATCGCGCTTTGGCCGCGAGCCCTGGCTGCAGCCCTATACAGATAAAACGCTGGAAGCCATGCCTGGGGAGGGTACTAAGCATGTGGCAGTTATCTGTCCTGGGTTCTCGTCGGACTGCCTGGAGACCATTGAAGAGATTGACGGCGAGGGGCGCGAGATTTTTATCGAGCACGGCGGTGAAACCTTTCACTATATTCCCTGCTTAAATGCCCAGCCTGGGCACCTTGAGGCTCTAGCTGAAATTGCCGGCCGGCATCTCTAGGCTCAGCAACTGAGCAACCATTTCTGAAGAATACTGGCACAGGGGCTATCTACCTTGAGACTGGCTATTGGGTCGGCCCTGGTTGTACCCTGGTTTAGAATCACTATGGGCTTGCCCTCAGCCTGAGCCCAGAGACAAAAACGGTACCCGGAATAAACGGCTAGAGATGAGCCCACAACTAATAGGCCCTGCGCCGAAGTTAGCTGTTGCCGAGCCTGGTCGAGGCGAGTTTTGGGTATAGAATCACCAAAAAATACTGCATCAGGTTTTAAGATACCGCCACAGTGCTCGCAGTCAGGAATCTGCATACTAGAATAATCCAGCTTATCAATATGAGCATCACCATCTGGGCCTATCACACCGGCTAATTGGCTAAATTCAGGGTTGAGTTGCTCCAACCAGTTCTGGAGAGTTCCACGGTGGTGTCTCAGCCCACAGCCCATACAGGACACAGTATCCACCCGCCCATGAAGATCTATTACCCTGCGACTGCCCGCACGCTGATGCAGGCCGTCGACATTTTGCGTCACCAAATGGGACACAGCGGTGGTTTTTTCGAGGGCGGCCAGTGCCAGATGGGCCACGTTGGGTTGCGCCTCAAGCATAAAACGCCAGCCCACCATATTGCGCGCCCAAAATCGCTGTCGGGCGCTCTGTTCCGCCATAAACTGCTGATGGGTCACCGGAGGCAACCGCTGCCAGGCACCCTCTTTGTCCCTGTAGGTGGGCACCCCTGAGTCTGCACTGACACCTGCACCTGTGAGTACCAGCCAATTTTGGCCGCTGGCGAGTGTTGAAATTACCTGTTGCAACCCATTGTCCCCTGTCAACCGCGATGACTTTTATACGCAGAGCACCTAGAAATTGACTGTAGACAGCAAAAATAGGGAATTCTGGCTGTGCTACCCGTATAATGGCGCGTTCCATCAAAGTCGAGTGTAACTGATTAAACACCATGAACATTAAAGGCTATATGCAGTCTGTGGGTATCGCCGCTCGAGAGTCATCTCGGGTGCTTGCCCGTGCCGGCTCGGTTATTAAAAACAATGCGCTGTTGGCAATAGCCGGTATGGTTGATAGCAACCGATCTGAGCTCTTAGCAGCCAATGCCACAGATATGGAGAATGGTCGCAACAAAGGTCTGGATGCCGCACTGCTGGATCGCCTGGAGCTCAACGATGAGCGCATAGACGCCATGATTCAAGGGCTGCACCAGGTTGCTGCCCTGCAGGATCCCGTAGGCGAAATAACCGATATGGGCTACAGGCCCAGCGGTATTCAGCTGGGTCAGATGCGTGTACCTCTGGGTGTGGTGGGCATTATCTATGAGTCTCGCCCCAATGTGACTATTGATGCGGCCAGCCTGTGCTTAAAATCTGGCAATGCCACCATTTTGCGGGGCGGTAGCGAGGCGATCTATTCCAACCGAGCTATTGCTGATTGTATCTCTGCAGGTTTGACCTCTGCTGGGCTGCCTGAGACTGCAGTACAGGTGGTTAACACCACTGACCGAGATGCTGTGGGCGAACTGATTACCATGACGGACTATGTGGATGTGATTGTGCCCCGGGGCGGCAAGAGTCTTATAGAGCGCGTCAGCGCAGATGCACGCGTGCCTGTGATTAAGCACCTGGATGGCAACTGCCATGTCTATATAGACGATCGCGCCGATCTCAAGAAAGCCGTAGCCATTGCCGACAATGCCAAGACCCATCGCTATGGGGTGTGCAACGCGATGGAATCTCTGTTGATCGCCGAGCCTGTGGCAGCAGCTGTGCTGCCAGAGCTGAGCAAAATTTACAGTGAAAAAGGCGTTGAAATGCGCGGCTGTGAAAAATCACGAGCCATTATTAGCACCATGACAGCAGCTACTGAGGCAGACTGGGCGCAAGAGTACCTGGCGCCAATTCTGTCGATTAAGATAGTGGCCGGAATCGATGCAGCCATTGAGCATATTAATCACTATAGCTCCCAGCATACCGAGTCCATTGTCACCGAAGACTTTAATCGTGGCCGACGCTTTATTGCCGAGGTGGATTCCAGTTCAGTGATGATTAATGCATCGACCCGCTTTGCCGATGGCTTTGAATATGGTCTGGGCGCCGAAATAGGTATCTCTACCGATAAAATACATGCTCGCGGCCCAGTGGGTCTCGAGGGCCTGACCAGCCAGAAATGGGTGGTTTTTGGCGACGGGCAGATCCGTCAATAATATGGCGGTCGCGCTGTTTGGTGGCACCTTTAATCCGGTGCATATAGGTCATCTGAGGATTGCTACAGAGCTCGCTGAGCTGTTGCAAGTACCATGCATGCGCATGCTGCCCTGCGCGTCCCCACCCCATCGCGGCGAACCTCAGGCCAGCGCTCAACAGCGCTTGGAAATGCTAGTTGCTGCGATCAGCAACCAGTCATTACTGGTGGCAGATGATCTAGAACTTCAGCGGTCTGAGGCCAGCTACAGCATTGATACGCTCGAGTTGGTGCGCCGACAAATCGGCCCAGATCAGCCACTGTTTTTCTGTATAGGCATGGATGCACTGGCAAAGATAGATACCTGGCAACGCTGGCAGGAGCTTCTGGACCACTGCCATATTGTGGTGTCCTCAAGACCGGACTGGGAGCTCCCTCAATCATGTACAGTAGCAGACTGGATCGATACCCATCGCTGTGACGACTTGGATCTGCTGCAACAGTCACCGGCGGGTTCTGTGCATTTTTGTGAGCTCACCATGCTGGACCTGTCATCCACCGAGATTCGCCGCAAAGTAGCAGAGGGCGAAAATATACAGTTTATGACCCCTGATGCAGTGGTCGATTATATTCAACAACATCATTTATACGAGTAAATAATTGCTATGACGCAAGCCCTGAAAGACATTGTTATCAACGCCCTTGAAGAAATTAAGGCCACTAATATCAACAGTATCGATGTGCGCGAACTGACGGGCATGATGGACACTATGGTGGTTGCCACAGGTAACTCCAACCGCCAGGTAAAGTCCCTGGCAACCAGTGTGGTAGTTGATGCCAAAAAAGCCGGCTTCGAGCTTATTGGCGTCGAGGGTGACGATACCTCTGAGTGGATTCTGGTGGACTTTGGCGATGTGATTGTCCATATCATGCTGCCAGCTACTAGAGAATTCTATGATCTAGAGCGCCTCTGGACTCTGCGCCCTGGAGATCTTCCCGAAGATGGCTCCGGCAACGATGAAGTCATTCTCGGCGCCCCAGATAATCAACAGTAATAAAGCCCTGTGAAACTGAAACTGCTGGCCGTTGGTACCCGCATGCCCGACTGGGTAGAAGCTGGCTGTCAGGAATATGGCAAACGCATGCCACCGGAGCTGCGCATCCAGACTATCGATGTACCACTGGGCGCCAGAGGCAAAAATCAGCCAACTGAAAAGGCTATTGAAAGCGAGAGCCAGGGGCTGCTAAAAGCCATTGGCGAGCGGGACTTTGTGGTGGCTCTGGATGTATTGGGCAAGCCTATGAGTACAGAGAAGCTGGCGCAAAATCTGAGTCAATGGCAGATGAATGGACAGGATATATGCCTGATAATTGGTGGCCCGGACGGGTTGTCAAAGCGCTGTCTGCAGAGGGCTAATATGCGCTGGTCGCTGTCCGATCTGACACTGCCCCATCCGCTGGTACGAATTGTGCTGATGGAACAGCTCTACAGGGCATGGACTATCACAGCCAATCACCCGTATCATCGCAGCTAGACCATGGATAACGAATAATGATACATGACGCCGCTTTTACAGACCCAGCTCGGGAGCGAAGAATCTTCGCCGGCAGACTGTTTGTAACAGCATTAGTGGTTGCTGTTATGGCCGTGATCATTATTGCACGCTATGTTGATCTGCAGATTAACCGCCACCAGAATTTCGCTACCCATTCCGACAACAATCGCGTCCATGTAAGGCCATCTGTGCCCTCCCGCGGCCTGATTTATGATCGCAACGGCGAACTGCTGGCAGACAATAGACCGACCTACAACCTGACCATAGTGCGCGAAAGATCCGAAAGCCTGGATAATCTGCTGGCCAATGTGTCTGAACTTATAGCTATCACCGATGAAGACACCAAGCGATTTCGCAAACGACTAAAACGCCGCAAACCCTTTGAGCAAACTCCTCTCAAGTACAATTTAACGGAGGAGGAGCGAGGTATTCTGGCGGTCAATGCATTTAGGCTGCAGGGTGCTGAGATCACCGCCCGCCTCACCCGCTTTTATCCCAACCGTGAGCTTTTCGCCCACGTAATAGGCTATGTGGGGCGTATTAATGAGCGCGAGAGTCAGAGCATAGACTCAATCGCCTACAGTGGCACAGATTCTATTGGCAAGATTGGTATAGAGAAATACTACGAGGACCAGCTACTGGGAACCGTTGGCAGCGAAAATGTAGAGACCAATGCCCGCGGACGGGTTATGCGTATTCTCGACAGTGTCGACGCTACCCCAGGAGACAGCCTGACCCTGCACCTGGACAGCCGCCTGCAAAAAGTAGCCTATGATGCATTTGCTGGTGAGCGCGGCGCACTAGTAGCCATAGATGTTAAAACTGGCGGTATTTTAAGTATTGTCAGTGCCCCCAGCTATGATCCCAATCTGTTTGTCTCTGGCATCAGTCAGAAGAACTACAACCAGCTAATTAATTCTCCTGATCGGCCCATGTTTGATCGCGCTATTCGCGGCCAATACCCCCCAGGCTCAACCATAAAACCGCTTTTTGGCTTGATCGGCCTGCACAACAACAGCATCACCATGGATTACACCATCAATGATCCAGGTTACTTTTTTATGGAGGGCATAGAACGCCCCTGGCGGGACCATAACTCCAAGCGCGGCGGCCACGGCAAGGGAGTAGATCTGGCCGAGGCTATAATTGAATCCTGTGATGTGTACTTCTACAAAATGAGCGTTAAAACCGGCATAGATATGCTGTCCAACTACAGCAAAGTATTTGGACTGGGCGATATTACCGGCATTGATTTGCCCGGCGAGCGCCCGGGTATTATGCCCTCGAGAGACTGGAAGCAGCAGGCGCGGCAAGAGGCCTGGTTTAATGGTGACACCATCAATGTCAGTATAGGCCAGGGGTTTATGCTGGCGACACCATTGCAACTGGCGGTAATGTCGGCACGCATTGCCTCGAGAGGCAAAATGATTAAACCTGTGTTAGTGCAGTCGATTAACGCTGCCCCAGTAGAAACTGAGATTACCGATATCCCAGACCTAGAGGTAGATAGCCAATACTGGGACTATGTACACAGAGCCATGCGCGATGTGGTGCACTCACCAAAGGGTACCGCCAAAGGTATTAGCAAGGGTTTGGATTATGAAATTGCTGGCAAAACTGGCACAGCGCAGGTGATCAGTATTGATGCCGAAGAAGAGTATGACAGCTCAAAAATAGAGAAAAATAAATGGGACCATGCGCTATTTGTCGCCTTTGCGCCGGTCGATGATCCGCAGATTGCTGTGGGCCTGATCGTTGAAAATGGCGAGCACGGCAGCTCGGCCGCTGCGCCCATTGCGCGACAGGTAATCGAAACCTATATGAAATCCCGGCCACCCGGAGACGGCCAGCTTATGGCTGCCGAGTCTCCCCTCCAGGGAGAGCTAAGATAGATGTATAGAGACGACTTTGTCAGACGCATACAGAGCCCCGGAGGAGATCGCCGCAGCGCTCGCTCCATGCATTTAGATATTACTCTGTTGCTGACGCTCGTGGCTCTCTGTATGGGCGGGCTGTTTGTTCTCTACAGTGCCAGCGGGCAAAACCTGTATTTTGTTAAGCGTCAGGCGGTATTTATGCTGTTTGGCTTTGTGGCCATGATTGCTGTGGCGCAGTTCCCCGTGCGCTTTTGGGAGCGCTGGGCCATTGTCTTTTACATAATTGGTCTGCTATCTCTGCTGGCTGTGATGTTTTTTGGGGTGGGCGCAAAAGGAGCCCAGCGCTGGCTGGATTTAGGAGTCACTAGGTTCCAGCCCTCGGAGTTAATGAAAGTTGCTGTACCCATGACTATTTCGGCATTTTTGGGCAAACGTTTTATACCCCCCTCATTTCAACATGTCTTTATCTCCCTGAGCCTGATACTTTTACCGGTGTTGTTGATTATGAATCAACCTGATCTGGGCACGGCCATTCTAGTATTTACCTCAGGCTTCTTTGTGCTGTTTTTAGCTGGCCTGGGCAAGCGCTATCTGCTGTCTGCATTTTTGCTGCTGATGGCTGCCATACCTTCATTCTGGATTTTTGTAATGCGCGACTATCAAAAGCAGCGCGTGCTGACGCTGCTGTCGCCAGAAGACGACAAGCTGGGGGCCGGCTGGAATATTATCCAGTCCACCACTGCTATAGGCTCAGGTGGCTTGGCCGGCAAAGGCTGGATGCAGGGCACCCAATCGCAGCTAAACTTTCTACCCGAGAGTCACACAGACTTCATTATTGCAGTGCTGGCGGAAGAATTCGGTCTGATCGGCATACTCAGCCTCTGTGCGGTTTACTTTGTCTTTATAGGTCGCTGCCTGTTTATTGCCCTAAACTCACAGTCTCAGTTTGGCCGACTGGTTGCCGGCAGTCTGGGACTGACATTTTTTATCTATGTCTTCGTTAATATGAGTATGGTGTCAGGAATTTTGCCTGTAGTTGGTGTGCCACTGCCATTAATTAGCTATGGCGGCACTTCCGTGGTCGCACTATTTTTAGGATTTGGTATCCTGATGGCTATCAGCACGGAACCCAAAAGAATTAGGATGGAGCTTTGAAAAAATTAACTAGAACATTATTTATAGCCTGCATTAGTCTGTGTGCGCCACTGGCACTTGCCGACTACTCAGAGCACCCTGAAGCTGCAGCCTTTGTGGATACCATGGTGTCCAAACACAGTTTCGAGCGAGAGGAAATTGTCGGCTGGCTGTCCTACGCCAAACATCAGAGCTCAATTGTTAAAGCTATGAGTCGCCCCGCCGAGAAGGTAAAGCCCTGGTTCGAATACAGAAAGCACTTTATCTCGGATCTGCGCATAGATCGCGGGCTGCAATTCTGGCGGGAAAACCGAGAGACATTGGAGCGCGCAGAGCAGGAGTTTGGTGTAGACCCGGCAATTATCGTCAGCATTATTGGTGTTGAGACCAACTATGGCCGCAATACAGGTAGCTACAAGGTGATTGATGCGCTGGCCACCCTGGCCTTTGATTACTACACCTACACTGAGAAACGGGAGTCGCGCAAAAAATTCTTTACCATCCAGTTGGAGCACCTTTTTTTACTGGCAAGGGAGCAGAATCAGGACCCCCTAGAACTAAAAGGCTCCTATGCAGGTGCCATGGGCTGGGGGCAATTTATGCCCAATAGCTACCGCAACTATGCTGTGGATTTTGATGGCGATGGCTTTGCAGATATCTGGTCTAACCCCACAGATGCTATAGGCAGTGTGGCCAACTACTTCACCAAGCACGGCTGGAAAAAAGATCAGCCCGTAGCTACCAGAGCTCATATCAGCGGCTCAGTCAGTGAAGAGGGCCTCAATAAAATGAAGCGCCCCACCCTGACCATCGCAGAACTCGAAGCCATGGGTTATAAACCCGTGGAAAAGTTTGCGGGCGACAGCACAGCTTTCCCTATGAAATTTAAGGCGAAATACGGCGAAGAGTATTGGCTTGGCCTGCATAATTTCTATGTTATTGGCCGGTATAACCCGCGCACCAAGTACGCCATGGCGGTTTACCAACTCAGTGAAATTATTCGGACAAGGCGCTGTGTCTCGACACAAACCTGCTAATTATTCAATCCCGTTTCTAGCGGTTAATCTTGTCACCTGTCTTATTCTGGCAGGCTGCGCCACTGTGCCACTGGTGCTGCCAGAACCCAAAGATGGGCCAGGTGCGCCAGTGGATACCGGCAGTATCCCAGATGCTATTCCCAAGGTGGAACCCATTACCAGAATTGGTAATAAAAGCCCCTACACCGTTTTTGGCAAAACCTATTTTGTGCTTCCCAGTAGTAAAGACTATCGCGAGCAGGGTGTGGCCTCCTGGTACGGCAAAAAATTTCACGGTCGCAAAACTTCCAACGGCGAAGTTTACGACATGTATGCTATGACGGCAGCCCATAAAACCCTGCCTATACCCACCTATGTCAGGGTTACCCACACAGGCAATAAGCGCTCGATTATTGTGCGCATCAATGACCGCGGCCCCTTTCATGGCCCCCGCATTATTGATCTGTCCTATGTGGCTGCCTTAAAACTGGGATTTGCCGACAATGGCACTGCCGATGTGCTGGTCGAAACCATAGATCTCTCTGGCAGCCTGGACAGGCCTGTGGCTGCGGCCAAACCTGAAACTGTAGCCAAAGACCAACCAGAGACAGGCCCGATAATACCGCCACTTAACCAGGGTCGCTATCTGCAGGTGGGGGCCTTTGATCAATTACAGCAGGCGCAGCTGCTGCAGAAAAAAATTCGTGGCTACACCAGCCACCCTATTCTGGTGCAACAGCGAGATCTGCTGTACAAAGTCTGGATTGGGCCCATCAGCGACCAGCTGGAGTTGCAGTTAATCAAGCAGGTACTTAAAAAATCAGTCGATATCTCTGGCTTTATGGTTGATCACTAAACAGCATCTCTGTTTCAGCCTCCATAGGACGCGCATAAGCCTGGCTGTGGTGGTAAACTACGCGGCAAATTCTATTCTGACTTTGTGGTGACACCAATATGCTTAAACAACGGATGCTGTACTCTTTAGTATTCTGTCTCTGCCTGCTCAATATCTCTGTTGCTCAGGCGCAAAAATTGATTCCCGCGCAGCCTGAGTTGGCAGCCAAAGCCTGGATATTGGTGGATGCGCAGACTGGTCGGGTATTGGCAGAAAAAAATGCCGATGACCAGCTACCGCCTGCAAGTTTAGCCAAGATGATGACCACCTATATAGTCTCCAATGAGATTGAAGCCGGGCGTATTGAGGAACAGAGCCTGGTGCGCATCAGCGATAATGCCTGGGAGCTTGGGGGAGCAAAAACCGATGGCTCCACTATGTTTTTAAGCCCTCGCTCTGAGGTCTCTGTGCTAGACCTTATGCATGGCGTTATTATTCAGTCTGGCAACGACGCCGCTATTGCTCTGGCTGAATATATCAGCGGTGATGAAGTGTCTTTTTCAGACACTATGAATCGTCAGGCAGAGCTATTGGGTATGAACAATACCAGCTATCTGAATTCCACCGGGCTGCCGGCTGAGGGCATGGTGACAACAGCCCGGGATTTATCCCTGTTAGCCAGCGCGATTATTCGCGAGCATCCTGAACACTACAGCATCTATGCAAAGAAATATTTTGAGCACAACAATATCAACCAGCCCAACCGCAACCGTCTGCTGTGGCGAGATACCAGTGTCGATGGCTTAAAGACTGGTTACACCAAGGCTGCTGGTTACTGCATGGTTGCCTCTGCCCAGCGCCGCGATATGCGTCTAATCTCTGTGGTACTGGGTGCCAATAATGATGCATCCAGAGCTAAAGAATCACAGAAATTACTCTCCTATGGTTTCCGCAACTTCGATACCAAGGTAATTTACTCCGCGGGCGACCTGATCAAAGAAAATACCAAACTGTGGTATGGGCAGCAGGAATTTTTGAACCTGACCATCGTTGATGACGTATTACTGACCTTCCCACGGGGCTCACAGAAAAAACTGGCTGCCAATATTCTGGTCGATGAGCAGATCGAAGCACCTGTTTATCAGGGCCAAGAGTTAGGGCGACTGCAGGTAACTCTGGATAGTGAAATCCTGATAGATGTGCCCCTAGTAGCCCAGACCGATATTGCAGAATCCGGTATTTTAGCCAGATTCTTTGACTGGATTATTTTGTTTTTCACTAACCTAATGTCTTGAGCGTTGAATTTTGACTGAGCAAGAAGCACCAAAGATAGAGTTTCCCTGCGACTATCCTATCAAGGTTATGGGTGAGGCCCAACCGGCGTTTCATGAACATGTACTGCAGGTTATGGATACCCATGCGCCTGGTTTTGACCGCAGAAAAATTACCGTCCGTGACAGTAGCAAAGGTCGCTGGCAAGCTATCACCCTGGTGATCACAGCCACAGGCAAACCCCAGTTAGAAGCTATTTTTGAAGATTTAAAAACCAGTGGTTTGGTCAAGATGGTACTGTAACCATGACTGAGCCTATGCAGTCCTCACTGATTATTCGCCATCTGGGTGTCTGCGAGTACAGCCGTTGTTTCGCAGCCATGAAGGCTTTTAATGAGCAGCGGGATGAAACCAGTGCAGATGAGATTTGGCTTCTTGAACACCAGCCGGTTTTTACTCAGGGTCAGGCGGGCAAGGACGAATATATTCTTAATCCCGGGGATATCCCCGTGGTGCAAAGTGATCGCGGCGGCCATGTGACCTATCATGGCCCCGGTCAGATTACCGCTTATATTTTGGTGGACCTGAAACGCCTTAAAATTGGCGTGCGCGATCTGGTCAGCCTTATAGAACAGGCGCTGGTGGATACGCTTGCACACTGGAATATCAGTGCTAGCCCGCGCCGAGAAGCACCTGGCGTCTATATAGATAGCGGCGAAAAAATAGCCTCTCTGGGACTGCGTATTCGCAAGGGGCGCAGTTACCACGGTCTCAACTTTAATGTGGCCATGGATATGACTCCCTGGAGCTATATCAACCCCTGCGGACTGGGCGTTGCCATGACTCAGCTGCAGGACCTGGTGGAAAAGCCACCCGGCATGGCGGAGGTCACCGAACAATTAGCCCAATGTCTCACCACCAGGCTCGGCTATAATAAATATTGTATTGGCAGTGGCGACACTGTAATAACAGATCTAGCTGAAAGAGAAGATTATGAGCACTGAATCCGTTACACCACCGAAGCGAACCCGCAGGCTGCAGCAGGGCGAAAAACTGCGCAGTGCCGACAAGGTAGAACGTATTCCGGTCAAGGTAATTCCCACCCAGACTATTCAGCGCAAGCCAGAGTGGATGCGTATCCGTCTATCAGCTTCGCCCAAGGTGCAGCAGATCAAAAATATTCTCCGCGAGCACAAGATGGCCACTGTCTGTGAAGAGGCCGCCTGCCCTAATCTTCACGAGTGCTTTAGCCATGGCACGGCTACTTTTATGATTATGGGCGAGATATGCACCAGACGCTGCCCGTTCTGCGATGTAGGCCATGGCAAACCCAACCCACTGGATGTGGACGAGCCCAGCAATCTGGCCCGAGCTATTCAGCAAATGGGACTCAGCTATGTGGTAATTACCTCGGTTGATAGGGACGATCTGCGCGACGGCGGTGCCCAGCATTTCGCCGACTGCATTCGCGAGGCCCGCCTACTGTCACCGGACCTTAGAGTCGAGGTACTGGTACCTGATTTTCGCGGTCGCATGGCGCCTGCACTGGAGATTCTGACAACCACTGCTCCGGATGTATTCAATCACAATATGGAAACTGTCCCCAGACTCTACCGCGAGGCTAGGCCCGGAGCCAACTATCAGTGGTCGCTAAAGCTGCTCAAAGAGTACAAAGCACTGAACCCTAATGTTCCAACCAAATCAGGCTTGATGGTGGGTCTGGGTGAGACCAAGGACGAGCTGCTGCGCACCCTGGATGATTTACGTGAACATGATGTAGATATGCTGACCGTGGGCCAGTACCTGCAGCCCTCCACCAATCACCTGCCAGTGGAGCGTTTTGTACACCCGGACGAATTTGCCGAGTACACAGCCTATGCAGAGAGCATAGGTTTTACCCAGGCCGCCTGCGGGCCACTGGTGCGCTCTAGTTATCATGCGGATAAGCAGGCTCGAGGTGAGGATATTACTTAAAAGTCTGCGGCTAGCTACTGCGGCATTACTTATTCTTTGGTCCACACCTCACGCAGCGGTTCGCCAAAATCATCGTAGATTATTTTTTTCTTTGGCCGCTTGCTGGGTTTCTTAGTGGGTTCAGGCCTCTTGCTCTTTTTGCGATTATCCAAAGCACTCACGGCTTCATTGACATAGGTTCTGGTCTGACGAGGCTGAGCAGTGACAAAAACTGACCTGGCCCTAGGCCTGTCTGCCGGCTCGCCAGTTTCACCCGCATTGTGTTTTTTTATTTCACCACCACGGGACAGAAACTCCTCCGTTTTCCGGCGAAGCTCTCTGCGTAAGGAGTGTTTAGAAATAGTCATCTCAGTAATTTTTTAATCTCAGTGCTAACAGATTAGTCTATCAAAGCCATATGGATAAGCAAATACAGCTCATTTTGCTGTCAGGGAAACAGCTCCAGCTGCATAGCGCGCTGCTGCTCTCTGGTGTCTACAAAGCGCACACCTATGCCCAACAGTCGCACTGGGCGCCCCCCTCTCTCCCAGGCTTGATCACAGAGCTGGGCAAAACTATCGGCTGGCAGGCCTGGGACCACTTGCCGTTCTACCGTGGTGGTGGTGAAATCGTTAAATTTCATTTTAATAAATTGTTTGGTTACCAGATAGTCAGTATCTACACGGCGCAAACGGCTGCGCAACTCGACCAATAGGTCAGCTAGCTTGCCTTTACAGGCGGCTATATCCTGCAAGTCGTCAGAGTAGGTGTGTTCTACGCTCAATGACTTGCGGCGGCTATCGGCATTGACCTCGCGCTCATCGCGCCCAAAGCTCAGATCGTGGAGCCGCTTGCCAAAGACACCAAATTTATCAACCAGCTCTATCAGTGTGCGCTGCTGCAGATCGCCACAGGTGACTATACCCAGACGCCGCAGCTTTTCATTGGTGACCTTGCCGACCCCGAAAATACGCTTGACCTCAAGTTTCTCCACAAAGCTCTCGACATTATCTGGAGTAATCACAAACTGACCATTTGGTTTATTCAGATCACTGGCAACCTTGGCCAAAAACTTGTTCGGTGCTATGCCAGCTGACGCGGTAACGCCCACCTCCTTAGAGATCACCTGGCGAATTTCCTTAGCAATTAACGTAGCGCTACCCTGACACTCGGTGCAATCGGTAACATCCAGATAGGCTTCATCTAGAGATAGGGGTTCCACCTTATCGGTGTAGCGATAGAAAATTTGGCGAATTTGCTGAGCAGCCTCGCGGTACTTGGCCATGGTGCCAGGTATCACCACAAGATCAGGGCACAGCTTTAGTGCTTGCCCAGTGGGCATAGCTGAGCGCACACCAAACTCTCGCGCCTTGTAGTTGCAGGTAGCTATAACACCGCGGCGATCAGATTTTCCACCTATGGCAATGGGCAGATCAGCCAGCCTAGGGTCATCGCGCATTTCCACTGCGGCATAGAAGCAATCACAGTCGCAGTGGATAATCTTTCTCAAGGCCGTGCCTCTTGCCAGCCCGCTGCTCTAGCGCCGGACTCTCCTAATCTCTGGCTGAGCTGATCAAGCCTCTTCATCTGCAAACTGATGGTCTGCGACTCTAAAACCAAAGCGCTTGGAAATAATGCCGGGGAGCAATAGCATGGCGGGCGTCAACAACAGGGTGAGCACAGTGGAAACCACCAGGCCATTGACAATAGCACTGGCCAGCGGCTGCCACCAGGAGGCAACCATGCCACCTAGTGTGTAGCTGCGATTAACCAGATCAATACTCAGACCATTAGCCAGGGGTAACAGACCGACAATGGTGGTGACACTGGTCAGCATTACCGGCCTAAAGCGCGATCTCGCAGCATTGTAAACCGCCTCTGCAGCAGACAGCTGGCTATTGCTGCGCCGCAAATAATTATAGGTATCGATCAAAACAATATTGTTGTTCACCACAATACCGGCCAGCGCCACAATACCCACGCCGGTCAAAATAGTGCTAAAGGTCGCCTGTGCTATAAGCAGTCCAAGCAGCACTCCGGCTGTAGACATAACCACCGAGAACAGAATAAGTGCCGCCTGGTAGAAGCTATTAAATTGCATCACCAGCATAATCAGCATCACCGACATCGCCAGGGTAAAGGCTGTGGACAGAAACTCTGCCGCCTTAGCCTGCTCTTCATTGGCTCCACGGAAAGCAATATTGACCGATGAATCAAATTTCTGGGTTGCCAGCCATTCAGCAATCTGGCGAGTTTGATCATCTGGTAGATAACCAGCTTCAGAGTTAGCCAAAACAAATACTGTTTCTGCCATATCGATCCGCTGAATCGCATCGACTCTAGGCTTGGCGACACGCTGGCTAAAACTGCCTATTGGCACTGCACCGCTGGGCGTATTAACGCGCAAACTGTCAATGGAAGCCAGCTGTCTATCCTGCTCTGGGTAGCGCAGGCGAATTTCAATTTCATCATCTGCATCATCGGGACGGAATTCACCAATCATCACTCCACCAGTGATCATCTGAACCATATTGCCCACGTCAGCTACATTGACTCCCAGCATAGCTGCGCGGGAACGATCCACATCGATCTCCCACTGGATGCCAGCCAGAGGCAAGGTGTCCTGCAAATCTCGGACTCCCTCAACATTATCGGCAATCCACTGTCGAATCTGACCAGCTACCCTATACATGGCCTGACGGTCAGAGGAAGAGAGCTGAATCTGAATATCTTTGCCTACAGGGGGCCCAGTTTCCATTTCCATGGCACTCACATAGACGCCTGGCAGGGATTTGGTACGCTGACGAATTTCCTCAAAAATCTCGGTACTGCCCCGAGTGCGTTCTTCGCGAGGATAAAGTTCGACCAAAAATGAACTGATTTCATCGCGACTTACATCAGAGCCAAACAGCACCATGCTGCCGCCCTTGGCATAGCCATAGAGCTGATCGACGCCATCCACGTCGGCGACAATATCCTGCACCTGAAAGGTAATTTTTCTCTGCTCTTCTATGGACAGATTGCCCTGTGCGCGCACACTGGCCATGCCATACTGGCTCTCAATCGCAGCAAAAAACTCCTGGCCTGCATTAAATTTTCCGTAGAGATTAAAGATACCCACTAGCAGCATCAGAGCGATAATAGCGGATATAGCTGGAGCGCGAATAACTGGCCGCAAAATACTCAGATAGGCATTTTCAAGTGGCTGGAAAAAAGTCGTGGCTGACTCCTCTGAGCGGTGATCCTCGGGGAGCTGTTTGCGCTGCCCACGCCTGCGCGCCAGAACAATACCTAGGGTAGGCGCAAAAATCAGTGCGTAGGTAAGTGACCAGGCCAGTACCGCAAACACGGTAATCGGCAGGTAGGACATAAAGTCACCAGACACTCCCGGCCAAAACAATAGCGGCAAAAAGGCTGCCAATGTGGTTCCTGTGGAGGCAATTACTGGTATCGCCATACGCCTGACCGCAGCAATATAGGCCTCGCGGGTGGGCAGCCCAGCAGCAGCCTGAGTGTTGGCAAACTCCACCACCACAATGGCGCCATCAATCAACATGCCCAGCGACAGTAGCAGCCCAAACATAACCATAAAGTTAAAGCTGTAACCCAGCATATTAATAAAAATAAGCGAACCCAAAAGACAGAAGGGTATGCCGAGGCCAACCAACAGCCCAGATTTCACTCCCAGTGAAGCCACCACTAGCATCAGCACCAGACACATGGCGGTAATAATATTACCCTGCAACTCCTCTACCATCTGGTTGGTCATTACCGAGGAATCAAACACATAGCCTATATCCATATCAGCACTGAATTTGTCTCGAGACTCGCCTATCACAGCGCGAGAGGCTTCTACGGTTTTGATCAGATTGGCGTTGAGACGCTTGCGCACCTCAATGGCAATAGCCTTTTTACCATTGATAAAACTGTAACCTGTAGCATCTTTAAAGGTACGTTTTATCGAAGCTACATCGCCCAGGGTAATAGAACCCTCTGCACTGTGACGCACAGGCAGGGCTCGAATATCCTCAGCGGTTTCAATTAATGCCGGGACCTTGATGCCAAAACGACCCTGGGCCGCGTCCATCTCTCCAGCGGGAATCAACAGATTATTGACTGTGACCGCGCGAATCAGCTCGTCTACGCGCAAGCCGTACTGCTCCAGTCGAGCCGGGTCCACCACAACATCTACCACCTCATCTCTGTGGCCGGATACATCTGCCTCGAGCACGTCGGGAAGCATTTCCAGTTCCCGCTGATAGTATTTAGCTGCCGCATAGAGCTCTCGCTCGGCCACATTGTCCCCGGAAAAGGTGATAACAATAGTGGGTTCTGGGCTCGGGCTCAGCTCATTAACTATGGGTTCTTTGGTGTCCTGGGGGAATTCCGCCTTGGCGCGATCCACGGCTTCACGCACCTCGGCCACTATCTCTTTGATATTGTCCGCCACCTCAAACTCAGCGGTTACAACAACCATACTCTCCTGGGCTGTCGCCTGGACTTCTTCCAGACCATCCAGAGTTTTCAATTCTTTTTCTATTGGGCGGATCAGCAGGCGAGCCCCATCTTCAGGGGAAATGCCATCATGCCGCACCATAATCATCACTACAGGGAGAGTGACATTGGGGTTCATCTCCACCGGCATGGACAGTCTTGACCCAGCACCCGCAAACAGGATCAGCAACATAATAGACAGTGTTGCTCTGGAGTGATCTACGACAAAACCAAGAAATTTCATAAGCGATTAGGGCCCGGATGGCAACGTTGGGTTAATTTAAAGGACTGACCTGATAGGAAGGATTGACCAGCTCACCTTCAATAATGTAGTTCTGACCCACTACCACCAGAATCACCTCAGCGTCCAGCCCGGTCACCCAAATACCAGTCGGGGCCTCACCTACAGCTGTAACCCTCACCGATTCAACCAGACTTTCCTGGCTCAGTATCCGTACCGCTGTCTCGCCTTCATCATCCAGCAGTACACTGCTGGCGGGAATCAGATGGGCCGGTATGGCCTGAGCTAATATATTTAATCGTGCGGAGATGCCCGCTCTGACTGCCTGATTTGGATTGGGCATGGTGGCTTCCACTCTATAGCCCTTGGTTGCCCGATCCGCCTGATAGGCCAGATATGAGATCACGGCTCCCTGATAGTCTTGCCCTGCAATATTGACCAGGGCACTGTCACCCAGCGCCAGACGGCCTATCTCAGTTTCAGCTACCAGGGCCTCAACTTTCAGGGGACTCAGTTCAACCACCCGGGCACAGAGCTGGCCGGGCATTATAAGGTCGCCTATCTCAACGGGCCTTGACTCAACAATGCCATCAAATGGAGCCTTTATCTGCAGGTGCTGAACGTCGAGACGGGCGCGTTCCAAGTTAGTCCTTGCGGTAGCCTGAGTGGCTTTAGCTTGGGAGATAGCCAATTCAGACTGATAGCCTGCACTTTTTAACCTGAGTGCGCCGCGATAGGCTATATTTGCATTCTCCAGAGAGGCCTCGGCCTGAGCCAGGCGCAGATGGCGGTCCTCTGCATCAATCTGACAGATTCCCTGTCCGGCGGTGACATAACTGCCCTCTTCGGCCAATGTGGCGGAAATCTTACCAGAGACCTGAGCTAGCACCTGAACATCTCTATTGGCCTTGGTTTTGGCGCGCAGAGAAATAATGGGCCTGAACACCTGCTCAACAGAGTTTACCACCTGCACCTTGGTCAATGTGCTCGCCACCTCCGAGGACAAAGTCCCCGATGGCTCAGTAGTGCGCAGCAGACCGCTAAAAAACCATACTAATAGGGCCAGAGCGAAGATAAGCGCAAGACGGAGATTATTGTTCACAGCTAGCTGCCTTTGGTAAGTAGTTAAAGTTTTTCAGCCTGTTTTACGGGTCGGCTAGGCTAGTAGTTTACTTGGTTTTGAGCCCTTCTGTTACGAAAAATGCGGATGTCTGGTATTGCTGAACCAAGATATTTTGGCATTTATAACGCCAATCGAATGGGGTTTCTCACTCTAAGCAATTAACAAATCTATACTGTAAATGTGATGGTGCGCACAAAGGGCGCAATCGACTGGGTATAGAGTCGATATTTTTTTCAATCGGCGCTTGCACAGAGGTTAAGCCAGCCCAAAATAGCTTGCGAAAGTTAGGAAAAGGACTGTTTCAGCAACTCTTTTACCCCTCGACCTGAGTGCTGGAATATTTAGTAACCAGGAAAGGAACTATCCTAATGAACATTTATAGTCATGCTCAATTGAATCGGTCTACTGGAGCAGTTGGTCTCAGACAGCTTTTCGGCACTATAGCTGGGTTGATGTTGTCTTTGCTATTAATCTTCTCCAGTGGCGCACAGGCTGAGCTAAAACTTAACGGCAGTGCTATTTACCAGGATCTTGGCAAGCAGCAGTTTGTAGCTGCACTTTTTGTTGATGATCTGAGTAACAATGCCAATAGCATCCAACTGCAACAGAGCCCCAAGCGCATGGAGGTTAGGATTATCAATGACTACTCCAAGCGCCGCTGGCTCAACCTGTGGATGCAGAGTATCTCTATCAACAATGACCGCGAGAGCTTTTCGGGCTCGGCACAGGAGGTCATTGATATTATGCGCGCTCCCAAGTCTGCACCAAAAAGAGGCGATGTGATCGAGTACCTATTCGACCCCGAGCTGGGCACCTCGGTGCGCTTTAATGGCACAGAACTGATCGCCAATTACCCTCCGGAAGTCTTTAATATTCTATTGCGCACCTGGATTGGCCCCATACCCCCTTCAACCGCGTTTAAGGCCCAGCTTTTAGGTGACAGCATAGATATGGATGCTGATGAGCTACTCAATGATATTCAGCCCCAGAGCAGCAGAATAGCACTGGCAGCTTCATGGATGGCACCTGCTCCAGAGGTTGCTTCTTCGCAGCCTGAAGCTGAGTTAGCCCCAGAGTTAGCCCCAGAGTTAGCCCTAGAGGTGCCCAAAGAGAACCCAGAGGCAGAAGCTGAGATGGCAGCAGCTGAGACCACAGAGACTGACGCCGCCAACCAGCTAGAGACTGAGAAAACAGACTTGGCAAGCAGCGTACAGGCAACAGCCCAGGCAAAAGCCGAGCCACTAACCGACAGCCCAGGGGCAGAACAGGAAGAGGAGATTGCAGACTTTAATCTGTCAGAAGCCCTGGCCCAGCGAGACTACACCCCACTGGTGGTGGCACAGATTTACAAGGCTATCAGGTACCCCAATCGCGCCGCAGATAAGAATCAGCAAGGCACTGTGCGTATTGGAGTCACTATTAATCGCTCAGGCAAATTGGTCAGCGCCATAACTACCCAGGAATCCAAATATCGACTGCTCAATCAGGCTGCACTGAAGGCTGTCAAGAAAGCCGCGCCATTTCCAGAGTTACCAGAAGAAATGAAGGCTGATAGCTTTGAGGTAAATTTGCCGATCACCTTTAGATTGCAGTAACAGTCTACAACCTGCTGCCAATAGACAGAGGATAGCGGATTTTAGTCATTCAGACTGGTCAAGTTTTGATCAACTGGCTATAATCCGCCACCTCCAACAGCCACGCAATCTAATGGAATCTTTGAAATGAGCTACAACGACATACCGGCCGGTAAAGACCTGCCAAACGATATCAATGTTATTATTGAAATTCCCGCCAATCACGACCCGATCAAATATGAGGTAGACAAAGACAGCGATGCTATATTTGTAGATCGTTTTGTGGCCACGCCTATGTTTTACCCAGCCAACTACGGCTATGTGCCCCAGACTCTGTCTGAAGATGGCGATCCTCTGGATGTGCTGGTAGTTACCCCTTACCCAGTCATGCCCGGCGCAGTGATTCGCAGCCGTGTAGTGGGCGTTCTCAATATGAGCGACGAATCTGGTGTTGACGCTAAACTGCTGGCCGTCCCCCACAGCAAGCTGACTAAAATCTATGACCATGTTCAGGAAGCCACTGATCTTCCAGAACTGCTGATTGCTCAGATCGGTCACTACTTTGAGAACTACAAAGCGCTAGAGCCCGGCAAATGGGTAAAAGTGGAAGGCTGGGACAATGCAGATGCAGCCCGTGCCGAAGTTATGGCCTCCAGAGAGCGCTATCTGGCTGAATAATTCAGATCTTGCGAGATAATATAAAAAACCCAGCATTGGCTGGGTTTTTTATTGTTCCCTATATGCTCCTCAATAGCTCGAAAGCTCGAAAGCTCGAAAGCTCGAAAGTTCGAAAGCTCCGAGAGCCTGTTAGCTGTCCTGGAGATCCGCAAATAATAGATTGCTGTTCAGACCATGCTTGCGCAGCACATCCCCCAGTCGACGCAGAGCA
>Ga0102814_10000915_pt1 | contig 21121 bp, 22 predicted proteins | sample ColrivemetaGS741_FD_79112 | JGI IMG/M metagenome (GOLD analysis project Ga0102814, IMG submission 79112) | Estuarine microbial communities from the Columbia River estuary - Flood tide ETM metaG S.741 | ecosystem: Environmental > Aquatic > Marine > Intertidal zone > Estuary | place: USA...
ATTGCTGCCATTCGTGAAAAAATCAGATATTCAAATGTGCCACCAGCGTTAAGAGGCTTGGGGATTACATTTATCATTACTGGTTTAATGGCCATCGGTTTTATGAGTTTTGGAGGTATGTTAACCGGAGGTGATGACGGCGCTAAAAAAGAAGAAACAACTACGGTAAAAGTAGATTCGAAAAAAGAAAAAGAAGTGTTAGCTAACAACATAAAAGTAAATGAGTAATATGATTTTAGCCGCAAGTACATTAGGAACAGTAATAGCAACAGTAACAGCTTTTTTAATAATTACATTATTATTAGTGGCATTACTATTAGTTGTAAAACAAAAATTATCACCATCTGGACCAGTAAAGATTACTATTAATGGTGAAAAGGAAATAGAAGTAGCTTCTGGTGGAAGCTTGCTTTCTACTTTAGGAAATCAAAAAATATTTTTACCATCCGCATGTGGTGGTGGTGGAACTTGTATTCAGTGTGAGTGTCATGTGTTATCTGGTGGAGGCGAAGCGCTTCCAACCGAAACACCTCATTTTACTCGAAAAGAACTTAAACACGGAGCACGTTTAGCTTGTCAGGTAAAAGTGAAGCAGGACATGAATATTACTATTCCTGAAGAAGTTTTCGGTATTAAAAAATGGGAAGCAACTGTAGTTCGTAATTATAACGTAGCCTCATTTATTAAGGAATTTGTTGTAGAGATTCCTGAAGATATGGGTTATAAAGCAGGTGGGTATATTCAAATTGAAATACCACCATGCGAAGTGAAGTTTGCCGACATGGATATTACGGCACATCCGGAAGAACATGAAACTCCAGATAAGTTTAAGGCTGAATGGGAAAAATTCAAGCTTTGGGATTTGGTAATGAAAAATACTGAAACTGTAGAGCGCGCTTATTCAATGGCGTCTTATCCTGCTGAAGGACGTGAAGTTATGTTGAATGTACGTATTGCAACACCTCCATTTGATAGAGCTAAAAATGGCTGGATGGATGTTAATCCTGGTATTGCATCATCATTTATATTCAATCAGAAAAAAGGTGATAAAGTAACTATTTCAGGACCTTACGGTGAATTTTTCATTAACGAATCTGATGCTGAAATGCTTTATGTAGGTGGTGGAGCCGGTATGGCACCAATGCGTTCTCACTTATATCATTTATTCAGAACCTTGAAAACTGGAAGAAAAGTGACTTATTGGTACGGAGGTCGTTCTAAACGTGAATTGTTCTATTTAGATCATTTCCATAAATTAGAAAAAGATTTTCCAAACTTTAAGTTCTATTTAGCATTATCTGAACCAATGCCGGAAGATAACTGGAAAGTAAAAGCTGATATTAATGCTCCAGGAGATGGGTTTGTTGGATTCATTCATAACTGTGTAATAGAGAATTATTTAAACAAACACGAGTCGCCAGAAGATATAGAATTGTATTTCTGTGGACCACCTTTAATGAACAAAGCAGTTCAGAAAATGGGTGAAGATTTTGGTCTGGCCGATGAGAATATTAGATTTGATGACTTTGGAGGATAGACTTCAATTTCGATATAAAAAACAAAGCCCAACATAAAAGTGTTGGGCTTTGTTTTTTATATAAATAGAACTATTGAATTGAGAGTTGGTATTCCGTTTTTTTGTTTTGATTTTCAAAAATCTGAGTATAATCCATTACATTGGAAACGCCATCAAGTTGACACATGTATGTTATAACGGCAAAAAGTCCATTGAATAAAACATCTTTGTCAGTAGGGTTTTTAGGTTTTTTGTTTTTATGGTGTAGTGGAAGTTGATAACCACAGGCTTTTAAAAATGTAGCTTCAATTTGTAATAATTCAAACGGTGTATAGCCATTAAATTTTCGCCCCAGTGTTTGGTGCACTTTACCAACATAATTTAATTCCAAAGCGCCATGGTGGTCAGATAAATGTTTCCAGCTGTCTTTGTTGTCCAATATATTCCCAACAGCACATTGCATACAACACTCCGGATGCAATTCATTATTATGAAATGCATTATATAGTTTTTTTATAGCAGAATCAAGTCTGAAGGATGTGTTCATAGCCTTATGATTTTGATTCTAAATTAATAAAAAATCATTTCTTATCCTAAATTGGAATTTTAAAACACCATTGGAATAAAAAATTTAAACATTATTATTAATAAAATTACTGATATTAAATTTAAGATGATACCTACGCGTGCCATTTCACTTACTTTTATATAACCACTGGCAAATACAATAGCATTTGGTGGGGTTGCCATAGGAAGCATAAAAGCGCAACTACTGGCAATGGTTACAGGTATTAATAGATAAAGAATAGGAATATTTAACCCTATGGCTATTCCCGCAACCACAGGGGCCAAAACAGCAGTTAAAGCTACATTGCTCATTAACTCCGTCATAAATAGCATTAAAACGATTAATAAGGATGCCATAATTAGAATACTTACTTTGCTGTTTGAAATGCTTGTAGCTATCAAATCCACAATGCCGCTTTCAGACATACCATTTGCCAATGCTAAGCCTCCGCCAAATAAAATTAATATACCCCAGGCTAATTTTTGAGTGTCATTCCATTGTAATATAAAGTCACCTGTCTTCAAATTAAATGGTATTGAAAATAGAGCTAGCGCCCCGAAAATACTAATCATAGTATCTGATAAATCCAGATTTGGAATGATTGAATTAATGACACTTCTAAATATCCAAAGAAAAACAGTTAATGCAAATATGGTTAATACACGTTTTTCTTTAGGCGTTATTTTACCTAGTTTTTTAATCTCTGAATCTATAATTTCTTTTGAAGCATTAAATTTCAACCCTTTATTTGGGAACATCCATTTCACCAACACGAAATAAATAATGGCTATCAAAACAATAGAAAACGGCAAGCCAATAAGCATCCATTTAAAAAAAGATATTTCAATATTATATTGATTTTCAAGCAGTCCAATTAATATAGAATTTGGCGGTGTGCCAATTACAGTTGCAATACCACCGGCATTTGCTGAAAAAGCTATTCCAAGCATAACACTAATCGCAAAATTCTGATCGTTTTTAGTAAAGCCATCGGCGTCATCGATAAGTAAATGTATTACAGATAAAGCAATGGGGAGCATAAAAACAGCACAGGCCGTATTACTTATCCACATACTTAAAAAACCTGTGGCAATCATAAAACCTAATATTACTTTGTTGGGTGTGGTACCCGTTTTTTTAATAATATTCAATGCGATTCGGCGATGTAGGTTTACTTTTTCCAATGCTAAGGCTAAAACAAAACCGCCAAAAAAAAGAAACACAATCGGACTTCCGTAATTCGCACCAACATCAGCAATAGGCATTACTTTAAAAATTGGGAATAATAATAGTGGGAGTAACGCCGTTACAGAAATAGAAACCGCTTCGGTAATCCACCAACAAACCATCCATAAAGCTATGGCAATTACAGTGTCTGCTTTATTAGAAATAATATCAAAGGGTAAAAGTTGAACAATTATAAATAAAATGGGACCTAAAAAAAGACCGATTATTTTAGATAGAGGATGATTCGTCATATATGTTATGGACTGAATTAATTACTTAATTATTGAAAGAGCTGTGAAAGTTAAACATTTTCAAATTTTAGCAAGGGAAATAATTTAATATTATTTTTGTACTATGAGTAAAGCGCTTACAGAACAAGAATTGCACAATTTAGCTATGAATCACGTTGGTAAAGATTTAGAGCAACGTGGTTTCGAGTTTATATCGGTAAATAGTAAACTAAAAAAGCATCCCCAATTTGTATGTATCGATAAAAACAAACAATACTATTTTGTAATTGTTCGCGTCGTTATTTTACCAGATAATCCCAATAATTACGATGTTATTTGGATGGAAACTTTTAAAAAACATGCCCGGGAAAAAGACGCTAAAGTACTTTATGCAGGCGTTGGTATTGGTAATATTGATAAAGAAAAACAACCCATTTATTTAAATCAGGATTATTTGCTTGAGTATAATGGCATACAAGTTTTAGAAACCAACCTTAACTAAAGTGAAATACATTTCAGTCGCATTATTACTCTTTATTTCAATTTCCTGTAAGAAAGAAATTAAAAACACGAAACTTTCGGGAGCAGTGTTTGGGACCAGTTACCATGTTATTTATGATTCTGAAATAAATTATCAAGCACAGTTTGATAGTTTGTTTTATATAATGAATAAATCGATGTCTACGTATCAGGTTAATTCTGATATTTCAAAATTAAACAGAAATGAAAGCGATGTAGTAGATGCGCATTTTATAAAAGTGTTTCGAGCTTCGGAAGAAATTTATAAAACCACAGAAGGCGCTTTCGACCCCACAATTGGAGCCATTGTAAATGCCTGGGATTTTGGTCCGGAAGAAAAAATCGTGAATTTGGATAGTTTAAAAATAGATAGTTTAATGCTGTCAGTTGGATTAAATAAAGTGAAACTTTCGGGTAAGAATATCATTAAACCTCAAGGAACTTTTATAGATTTTAATGCAATTGCGAAAGGCTATGGTGTTGATGTTATTAGCGAATTTTTAGAAAGAAAACATATTAAAAATTATTTAGTTGAAATTGGAGGGGAAATACGAGCCAAAGGGAAAAATATGGAAAAGCAATCAGCTTGGAAAGTTGGTGTTGAAATGCCACATTTTGATGGGGAACAATCTATTTTGAAAGCTATTGAAGTGTTTGATGAAGCTATGGCAACTTCTGGAACTTATAGAAAGTTTAAAGTAGATAAAGACGGTAATCGGTACGCACATATTATCGATACTAAAACCGGATATCCCAGTAAAACGAACGTGCTCAGTATTTCGGTTATTGCGGGTGATTGTATGACAGCCGATGCTTATGCCACCGCGTTTAAAGCTATGGGTATTGAAAAAGTAAAATCATTTTTAAAAACACATCCTGAGCTTAAAGTGTTTTTCATTTTTGAAAATGATAAAATGGAATTTGAAACCCTTTCTTTAAATGAGTTTCCAGAATAAATAATAATTATTTGTGACTTGCTAAAGAAAGTTGTGTCCTATAGATGCTATTAATCATTAAAAAAAGTTGGACTCGATTTATTTCAGTTCAGCTTTTTTTTATTTTAGTATATAAGGGAAGCATTATTTACTTACCACCGGAATGATTTCTCCTTTGGCTAAACAATATCTGGTAATATTTTCTTCTGAAAGTTTCGAGGTGTAATCAACTTCATCAACTTGAAAACCAATACTCCTTAGTTTGTCAAAATAATCAAGACCATAAATACGAACATGGTCGTACTGTCCAAAAATTTTAGCGCGTTCTTTTTTGTCGGTAATACTATGGTCTTCAAAAGTTTTGTCGCGATTTACATCTTGAGGAATTTGAAAAACACCCATACCTCCAACTTTTAAAACGCGATAAAGTTCTTCCATAGCTTTGGTGTCATCTGGAATATGCTCTAATACATGATTACATAAAATCATATCAAATTCATTATCCTTAAAAGGTAAATTGCATATATCTGCTTTTACATCTGCTAAAGGAGAATTCAAATCTGTGGTTACATATTCAAGATTTTTCATCTTTTTAAAACGCTTATAAAAAGCCTGTTCTGGTGCAAAATGAAGCATTTTTTTTTCTGCTGAAAAGAAATTGGTTTCATTTTTTAAATACAACCATAATAGCCTGTGGCGCTCTAAACTTAAGGTGGAAGGTGATAAAACGTTGTTCCTTTGATTTCCATATCCATATGGTAAAAAGCTTTTAAAACTTTTTCCATCTATAGGGTCGGTGAAAGTATCGCCTTTTAGAAAAATTTCTAAAAACGGTCTAATAATATAACTTAACCTAATTAATAACGGTCTGGGTAAAAAATTTAAAAAGAATTTGAAAATGTTTTTCAAAAGTGATTATTTATAGTCTTCTCTAACAGGACAAAAAACATCCGTTACTTTACAATCGGTTAATGCAAGTGCACTATGCACTGCATTTGAAGGGATTCTTAGAATAGAGCCAGGGTTTAAAACTTGAACAACCCCATCAATAGTCATTTCTAACTCACCTTCAGTAACAAAGGTTGTTTGTTCGTGGAAATGTGAATGTTCAGGTAAAATGGAACCTTCCTCAATTTCAACAAAACCGATGGTGGTAGATTCGGAATGGAAATAACGCCCTACGATTCCTTTAGTGAGTTCACGTTTTTCAATGTCTGAGATAGTCATAAATGTTAAATGATTAATTCGGTTTGTCTAAACTCAACCTCTTCGTTACTTTTAATACCCAAAGCTTCATAAATATATGCAAAGGTTGAAAGTAATTCCGGTTTGCCATTAACAATGGCAACATCATGTTCAAAATGTGCAGATGGTTTATTGTCTAAAGTAGTGATGGTCCAGCCATCTTTATGCTGTTTAATACGATGTGTGCCCATATTTATCATAGGTTCAATCGCTACAACCATACCTTCAACAAATTTTTTGCCTCTACCACGTTTGCCGTAGTTTGGCATTTCTGGATCTTCGTGCATTTTTTTTCCTAATCCATGACCAACTAATTCTCGAACAACCCCGTATCCGTGGTCTTCACAGTATTTTTGAATAGCATAACCAACATCGCCTACACGATTATTAACCTTGAATTCTCTAATTCCTGCGTATAATGATTCTTTAGTAACCTGAAGTAATTTTTCTGTTTCCGGATCGATTTCGCCAACAGGAAATGTGTAAGCATGATCGCCGTAAAAACCATTTTTTAAAGCACCACAATCAATAGATATAATATCACCTTCAACTAATGGGGTTTTATTCGGAATACCATGTACCACCTGTGTATTCGGACTCATGCAAAGGGTATTAGGAAAATCATATAATCCTAAAAAACCAGGAATAGCTCCATGGTCTCTTATGCAGGTTTCTGCAATTGCATCGAGTTGTAATGTGGTTACGCCTGGTTTAATTGCTTTCGCAACTTCACCTAATGTTTTAGATACAATTAAAGCGCTTTCGCGCATTAATTCTATTTCTTCTTTGGTTTTTATAATAATCATGTATGAAAAATATGGGCAAAGATACTCAAATTGCTAATATTCACTCCGGGTTTTGAATACAAAAAACCTATTTAAAAAAATCAAAGAAGCCTTTCTTTTGTTCAAATGCTTGCGGACTTGTATTCGTTAGCAATTGATAAATTTCTCCCCAGCCAAAAAAACCACCAATATTTCTGTCGTCGATAAATAAATCTGCATGAATTTTTCGACTCATACTTTCATTATATTCTTCTTCTGGAAAACTTTTATTTACTGCATAGAAATGAATCCCATTTTCTTCACAAAAATTTACGGCTTCATCTAATCTTTCACCATATCTGTACGTCCATAAAATTAGACGATGTCCTTTTTCCTGAAGCTTTGTTAAAGTTTCGAAAGCAAACAAAATGGGTTTACCTACTTTAGGGTAGGCATCTTCAACAATGGTTCCGTCAAAATCGACAGCTATAATTAGTTGATCGGTAAAGTTCATTTAAATTAAGGCTTGGGTTTAAAACAAAATTACAATAATTTATTTTCTATACTAGAGGATGTTGTGTCATGGCTTTTGGTTGCTCAACACCCATTAATTTTAAAATAGTTGGTGCCATATCGCCTAATACACCGTCTTTTATTGATTTTAATTCGTTATCAATTAAAATAACTGGTACCGGATTTGTGGTGTGGGCGGTATTAGGTGAGCCGTCTGGATTTATCATAGTTTCGCAATTCCCATGGTCTGCAATTAATAGGGTGGTATAACCGTTAGCTAAAGCTGTAGTTATTACATCTTTTACGCATGCATCAACTGCTTCGCAAGCTTTAATTGCTGCTTCCATGACACCAGTATGTCCTACCATATCGCCATTAGCAAAATTTAAACACACAAAATCCACTTCACCTTTTTGTAATTCTGGCACCAATGCATCACGTAATTCGTAAGCACTCATTTCTGGTTTCAAATCGTAAGTAGCTACTTTTGGAGAATTTCTTAAAAGTCTTGTTTCTCCTTTAAATGGAGCTTCTCTACCACCTGAGAAAAAGAAAGTAACGTGCGGGTATTTTTCAGTTTCAGCAATTCGAATTTGCTTTTTGTTGTTTTTTTCTAAAACTTCGCCTAGTGTCTCAGTTAAATTGTCTTTGTTAAAAATGACATTGATATTTTTATAAGTATCGTCATAATTAGTAAGCGTCACATAATGCAAATTTAATTTATGCATGTTTTGTTCATGAAAATCGGTTTGCGATAATGCTTCGGTTAACTCACGACCACGGTCAGTTCTAAAATTAAAAAAGATAACGACATCATCTTCCTTAATCTTTGTTAGAGGTTGCCCTTCATTATCAACCATTATAATTGGCTTAATAAACTCATCGGTGATATCATTATCGTAACTTTTTTGCATAGTTTCAGTCACGCTGGTGGATTTTTCACCAATACTGTTCACCATAGCATCATACGCCAACTTAACACGTTCCCAACGTTTGTCTCTATCCATAGCGAAGTAACGACCTGTAACAGTAGCTAATTTGCTGTTCGTATTTTTTAAATGACTTTCTAATTGTTTTAAAAATCCTAATCCTGATTTAGGGTCTACATCACGACCATCAGTAAATGCATGAACGAAAGTATTTTTTAGTCCAAAATCGTTGGCAGCATCTATTAATCCTAATAAATGCGTAATGTGTGAATGCACACCACCATCACTCAATAATCCCAAAAAGTGAACGTCTTTATTATTGGTTTTGGCATAGTTAAAAGCATCAACCAATACTTTTTCTGTATTAAGAGTTTTATTTTTTACCGCTAAATTCACTTTAACTAAATCTTGATAAACAATACGACCTGCACCGAGGTTCATGTGCCCAACTTCACTGTTTCCCATTTGTCCTTCTGGTAAACCTACATGTAAACCATCAGTTCTTAATGTTGCGAATGGGTATTTCTTATAAAGAGAATCTATAAATGGTGTATTAGCATGATCGATTGCTGACACTTTAGGGTCAGGAGAATTTCCCCAGCCATCTAGTATCATTAGGATAACTTTTTTGTTCATTTTTTTTAACATTTTTAAAGGAATTCAAAGATACTGAAGTTTGGTAAAATAAGAAGTGAATTTCAATCGAAAAACCTTTGTAAGTGGTCATTTTTAAAAGAAATTTAAAAATCTGTGATTCCGTTAAATAAATGTGAACTAAAGGTTAAAAAACTGTTATAATCTATTTTTGGTGTAACATTTTAAAATATTTATCGTCTCTTTAGTATATCAATTTCATTAATCAAATCAAAATCATTCATCATGAAAAAAACAATCATTATTTCCGCCATTGCATTATGTGTCTCTGTGGTTACTGTACATGCAACAACCGACAATTCAAACGTTGATAATTACAACGTAGAAACCGTTTTTAAAGTTAACTCCTTCTGTATTTCAATTGCCAAAGGTGATATTGAAACTGTAAAAAAATTACTCTCTATAGGCGAAGACGTTAATCAAAAATCGGACGGTATGACACCTTTAATGTATGCTGCGAAGTATAACAGAACTGAAATTTTAGAGCTCTTAATTGAAAGAGGAGCCGATTTAAAAGCCAAATCTGATAAAGAAATGACAGCGCTTAAATTTGCCGAAATACATGGAGCAAAAGATGCTTATGAAATATTAGAGAAGGCATTATCTGAAAAATAATTAAATCCATATAATTATTTTGAGTTAGTCACTCATAAAAAGAAGCCTTGAATTTCAAGGCTTTTTTGTTTTATTGAGTTCTGTATTTCTTTATAGCTGCTTGAATTTTTTCAATTCTGTTATCGGGTCGGGATGTTTGATTTATAATGATTTATACATAACGAAATGTTTGCCGATATCTTTAATTTCAAAGGGTATTCCTATGTTTTTATAGCCATTTTTTTTATAAAAATTCGCCGCTTTTTCGCGGGCATTACACCAAACAATTTGAATGTTTTGTTTTTTTAATAAGTTCTCACCGTGGTTTAAAATAAGTTTACCTAAACCAAGATTTTGATACTCGTTTAAAACAGCCATACCTCTAAGCTGATATTGAAGTTCTTCAGACAATAAAGGATGTTTACTCAGTAAAAAGGTACTGATACCAACTAATTTGTCCTTATGAAAAATTCCTAGATGAAACGTAGTTTCGAGATTATCGCCTTCAAACGCACACGATTCAATTGGTTTTCCTTGTCTTAGTACCGGATGTCTGACAATATAAGTTTCTTGAGCCGTTATTTTCTTAATACTATAATTCAAGGTTTTTTTGAGCTATTTATTTGTTGATGCCCAAACTTAATAAAATAAATTTTAGATAAATTAAACTTGATAAATTATTTATCTTCACATGAAAAATAGATATGTCTTTTAAATTTAAAATTATTCCAAAAGATGACATTTTAACCATAATTCCTTTGGTTGATAAATTAAATAATTATTCAGTATCCAAGGATATTTTAGAACAGCGTTTTTTAGAAATGAATTCTCAAAATTATGAATGCGCAGGTATTTATAGCGACGAAAAATTAATTGGTATTTGCGGTTTATGGTTTTGCACCAGGCACTATTCCGGAAAAAGCGTTGAACCAGACCACGTTTATATAGATGAGGATTTTAGAGGACAAGGTTTAGGTAAAGCATTTTTTAAGTGGATTTATGAATATACAAAGTCAAAAGGCTGTGAATCAATTGAATTAAATACGTATGTGAGTAACTATGATTCGCATAAGTTTTATTACAATGAAGGCTTTAAAATTTTAGGCTATCATTTTTTAAAAAAGCTGTGATTTTTCTTGTTCATTAATAAACAGTTTTTATATATTTGCGCCGGAAATGCGAGAGTAGCTCAGTTGGTAGAGCGTCAGCCTTCCAAGCTGAATGTCGCCGGTTCGAACCCGGTCTCTCGCTCTAAAAAGCTTCATAGAAATATGAGGCTTTTTTTATGCTGATAGGTTTGCAGTCTGTGATGAATCCAGAATTTGGTCGGTGGCTTGCGTGAGGGATAGGAGCGGAAAGCCCGCAGCGAGACACGAGCGAATACTTGTAGTGCATAGCCCATCCCTTCATGGCACGCCCTGATTTTTATTTTAAATGACTAAGTTCTGTACCTGTTTCGACTTCGTAAGGTGCTTTGTTATGCTCAAATATACGTGCGCCTAATTGCCCTTTTAATAGAATAGAGTTACCATTTACTTGCAACCAACTACCTTCACGTAAACCAATAACAGGTGGTGTATTAAAGCCATGAAACTCTTTTATTCTGGTTTCTCTGGTTTCACCCATGTGATTACTTTTGGTGTCTGGGTCTAAATAATGCGGATTAATATTAAAAGGAACAACAGCCAGGGCATTAAAACTTGGCGGATAGACAATTGGCATATCGTTAGTTGTTTTTATGGTGAGTCCGCATATATTGCTACCTGCACTGGTGCCTAAATAAGGTGTACCACTTTTTATAGCGTTTTGTAAAACTTCTATAAGATTACTTTTATAGAGTTGATTGGTTAGAACAAAGGTGTTGCCGCCGCCAACAAATATAGCTTCTGCATTTTTTATAGCGTCAACGGGGTTTTCGAACTCATGAATGCCTTTTACTTTTTTGTTTATTTTAGAGAAGGCTTCGGTTACTTTATGGGTGTATTCTTCATGCGATATACCACTAGGTCTCGCATACGGAATAAATAAAATACTATTTGCGTCTTTAAAAAATACGGTTAATTCGTCTAAAATATAATTTAAATAACCACTACCGTGTAAGGTAGATGTGCTGGCAATTAATAAGTGTTTCATCGCGTTTAATTTATTGAGTAAAGTTAGCCTTTTGAGGGTTTTAACAAAAGATAATATAGATTTTGTTGCTGAAATTAGTTTTTATGGATTAATTTTAAAAGAAAAAGTACCATGATACTTCCATTACTAAATTTAGATATCCAAGGGAATAATTATATGGAAGTACTATGTGACCTATAAAAAACAAATAATAAAAACACATGAAATACATTATATTCTTATTTGGGTTTGTGGTTAGCTTACAAGTAAACTCACAAGATTTTAAGCGGGTTGAAGTTAATGGGAAAATTATTGTTGAAAGTAGTGAAATTTCTGGGATAACTATTTTTAATAAAACGTCGAATTCTTATGCCATATCGGATGAAAATGGTGAGTTTGTTTTAACTGTTGGTTTAAATGATTTTATTGAAGTAAGCGCATTACAATTTCAAAACATTAATTTTCAGGTGAACGAGGCGATTGTTCAGTCAAAAGCCATGAAAATATTATTAATTGAAGAAATTAATAAACTGGATGAAGTTATAGTGAATTCGAAAAGGTTAACTGGGAATTTGGAAAAGGATATAAGCGTTACCAAAAGATTCAATCCGAAATTAGACGTTCTATATTTTGCAATTGCGAATAGCGATACATATGCTTTCAAAGAAGATAATATGTCTACGGTAAGTAATATGACAATGAATTCCCAACAACAAAGAATGATTAATGGGCTTAATATTGTGAACGTCGTGGACCAGCTATTGCTCCCTTTATTCAGGTCGAAAGTTAAAAATAAGAAAGACTCAGGAGTTCCAGAAGTTCCAATAGAATCCATAAAGCACTATTTTGGCGCAGAATTTTTGACTGACAATTTTGATATTCCAAAGCATAGAGTTGAAGAGTTTATAAGATATGTTGAAGGTGAAAATTTTAATTTTTCTTTGCTTAATTATGGAAAGGAAATGGAGTTTCTACAGTTGCTTCACGATAAAAGCTTACAGTTTTTAAATAAAAAATAAAAGCATTTAATCGCAAATGTTTTCGATTAGACATTAACACTTTAACAAAAGTTTAGATTGATTTTTTATTTTATTTAAGAAATCATACGCGTTCTTTATCGAGCCAAACAATATGTATGCTAAAAATTAAACGTGGTATTTTTATTTCTTCGCTATTATGCTTTCAATTATATTTTTCACAGTCTGTCACCGTAAAAGGAAAAGTGGATAGTCAAGTTGATGTTGAAAATATTCATGTCATTAACAAAACAGCACAAGTATTTACTATTACAAACAGAAATGGTGAGTTTGAAATTACGGTGAGTTTAAATGATGTTATTGTGTTTTCTTCAATTCAGCAAAAATCAAAATCAATAATTGTTGATAAAAACATGATTCTATTTAAAGCTCTTAGAGTTACTTTAGAAGAGCAGATAAATGAATTAGACGAAGTAATTGTTGGAAAAATACTAACTGGAAATTTACTATTAGATGTTCAAAATGTGGAGGGTGACGCGCCTATTAATTTTTTCGATGTCGGCATTCCTGGATATACCGGAAAAATAGCAACACAAAGTGAGCGTCGCTTATACGAGGCTACTACGGGAGGTGGCATTATACCCCTAAACCCAATTTTAAATGCAATATCAGGACGTACAAAAGAATTAAAAACTCAGGTTAAACTTGAAGAAAACGAAGCATTAATGTTAAGTATAAAAGGCAGATTAGCGAATGATTTTTTTGCTTCGAATCCTTTAGCTGAAGATTTAAAAATGGATTTCTTTTTTTTCTGTGCCGACGATGAAAACTTTATGAAACATTGTAAAAATCAAACAGATTTTAGTGTTTTAATTTTTTTAAGAATGAAATACAGGCAGTATTTAGAAAATCTTGAAACAACTAAAGATTAATTTATTGGAATACTTTTTGAAACCAACTTGTTAAAATAATTACTTTAGTAAAAAATATATAAATGAATCCTTTAAAACAGCTTTTTTTAATTTTAATATTACCTCTTTTTGCGTTTACTACAATGCATAAATATTATGTTAGTGTGACTCAAATAAATTATTTACAAGAAAAACAGTCGGTTCAAATTACTTCAAGAATTTTTATTGACGATTTAGAAAAATTATTGCGAGAACGGTATGATGATAATCTGACATTAGCAGATGAAAATGAATCGACCACAACAGACAACTATATTGCGAAATATTTAAAAGAAAAAATAAAAATAAAGATTAATGGTAAAGATGTTAATATGACCTTTATTGGTAAGGAGTACGATACAGATATTGTTAAATGTTATTTAGAAATTGAAGGCATTAAAAAGATAGAATCAATTGAAATTAGTAATCAGGTTTTATTCGATTTATTTAGTGAACAGCAAAATATTGTAAAAACTAAAATTTATGCTAAACAAAAGAGTTTTTTAATTGATAGAAATAATAAAAATGCATTGTTAAATTTTAATTAAAAGGAAGATTTAGATGTATAATTTTATTATGTTTGACCGGTTTTGACAAAATAATTATGTAATTATTTATAAAAAGGTCAAATAGGTGCAATTAATATAAAGCCAAGAATGAAAAAATTTATTTTGTATTACTTCAGTATTCTACTAATTTCTGGAGGAGTTTATGCCCAAGAACAAGGGATAGCTAAAGCAAAAACGGGGCATACAAACACCAATAAGTTCAGGCAATTGTCTGATGAGTTTGCAACACCTAATATGTTTAGAACCGCATCAGGTGCTCCAGGGCCTGCATATTATCAGCAACAGGCGGATTACAAAATGGATATTGAAATAGATGATGTCAATGCTAGATTGTCTGGAAGTGAAATTATTACATATTCTAACAATTCTCCAGATGTATTAACATATCTGTGGGTTCAGTTAGACCAAAATATGCGAGCGAAAGACTCCAAATCACCATTAATAGAAGGAAGTAGTTACAGACCAGCAACCTCGGTTTCACAATTTGTAAAATCATATATGTCTGAACCTTTAGAACGTGGTTTCAATATTTTAGAGGTAAAAGATACTAAAGGTAATAATTTAGTGTATATGATTAATAGTACCATGATGCGCATTGAGTTGCCTATACCTTTAAAAACAGGAGAACAATTTTCATTTGCAATTAAATGGTGGTACAATATAAATGATCATGTGAAAGAGGATGGGCGTTCTGGATACGAATACTTTCCAGATACCGACAACCGCATTTATGTAATAGCTCAGTTTTACCCACGAATGGCTGTTTATAATGATGTTGAAGGCTGGCAGAATTCTCAGTTTTGGGGAAGAGATGAATTTGCGTTACCATTTGGAAATTTCGATGTCAATATAACTGTACCTGCCGATCATATTTTAGATGGCACTGGCGAGTTAATTAACAGGAAAGAAGTGTTTTCCAAAGAAATGATGGATCGTTTTGAGAAAGCAAAAAAATCTTATAATGAGCCAGTAAAAATTGTAACACAGGCAGAAGCTGAAATAGCAGAAAAAGGAAAAAGCACAAGTAAGAAAACATGGAAATTATCTGCAAAGAATGTTCGTGATTTTGGTTTTGCAACTTCAAGAAAACTAATTTGGGATATGATGGCTGTTAAAATTGGAAATAGAGATGTGATGGCCGTTTCGATGTATCCAAAAGAAGGGAATCCGCTTTGGGAAGATTGGTCTACAAAAGCGGTTGCAAGTACCTTAAAATCTTATTCACGCATGACATTTGATTATCCATATCATAAAGCTATTTCTGTTCACACACCGATGGGAATGGAATATCCAATGATTTGTTTCAATCGTGGTCGCCCAGAACCAGATGGGACTTACAGCGATCGTGTTAAGTATGGTATGATGAGTGTTATAATTCACGAAGTAGGTCATAATTTCTTCCCAATGATTGTAAATAGCGATGAGCGCCAATGGACATGGATGGATGAAGGATTAAACTCATTTGTTCAGTATGTTGCAGAACAAGATTTTGCAGAATGGTATCCAGGCGCTTTATCTTCTGGCGATGCTAAATATCCTTCAAGAAGAGGGCCAGCAAAAAATATAGTTCCATATATGGGAGGTAACCAAGATTTTATATCTCCTATAATGAGCAAAGGGCTTCATGTGCATCAATTTGGTGAAAATGCATATGGGAAACCTGCCACTGCTTTAAATATTTTAAGAGAAACCGTTATGGGACGCGAGCTTTTCGATTATTCATTTAGAGAATATGCACAACGTTGGATGTTTAAACACCCTACACCCGAAGATTTTTTCCGCACTATGGAAGATGCGTCAGCTTTTGATTTAGACTGGTATTGGAGAGGATGGTTTTATACCACCGATTGGGTAGATATAGGTGTGAAAGATGTAAAAAAATATTTTGTTTCATCTAAGTCTAATGACTACGGGAAGAGATTAGCAAAAAGATATAATAGGAATGCTGAAGATTTTGTTTATTTAGTTGAAGATGGTAGTGAAGATTTTAATGAAAGTATGCGCGATGTAAAACCTTCAGATGCATCCAAAAGTTTGAAGGAATATCTAATGGATAATTTTACCCCAGAACAACGTCAATCTATTAAAGAGCCTAAATACTTTTACAGCATTACATTTAACAAACCTGGTGGTTTAGTGATGCCAATCATTGTTGAGTATACATACGCAGATGGAACACAAAAACGTGAAACATACCCTACAGAAATTTGGATATTAAATGATAATGAAATAAGTAAAGCAATTTCATCCGATAAAGAAATTGTTCGTATTGTTGTAGATCCAGATTTAGAAACAGCCGATGTAGATACTTCAAATAATTCTTGGCCTAAAGAAGTTGGACAAAGCGATTTTGATAAGTTTAAACAAAAGGTTAGAGGATAAATAAATAAAATATAAGCCGACTTTATTTGTCGGTTTATATTTTTAAAGTAATTTATTTTCTTTTAAAAACTTCATATTTTTTTAATTGGAAGCGAACAACTTACTATATTTGTGTTGTGAAAATATATAATACATTTTTATTTATTAGTGGTGCAGAAATAGCTTTTATACTATTTATTGTAATCATGGTTTTTGGTGCCGATAAACTACCTGAAATTGCCAGAGGCTTAGGTAAAGGTATGCGTGTGCTTAAAGATGCGTCCAATGATATTAAGCATGAAATCACTAAATCTGCTGAAAAAAATGGTATTGATACTAGTATTGTTTCCGACGTTAAAAAAGAAATTAACAAGGTTAAAGACAATATAGATGATGTTACAGGCTCTGTAAGAAGGAAGCTCTAAGGTGCTATTTAATATAGTATCAGTATTTTAACGTTTATATTTGTATTATTGTTTTGGTAATCGAAAATTTAAACTGTTTTAACGTTTAATTTTAATTCGTTCGATTTTTTACTCTAGGTTAGTAATCCCAAATCAAATTAATTAAAGATGAAAACTAACCTATTTATCAGTTTCTTCTTTACCTTAACTTTGTCATTTAGTCAAAGTGAAAGAAAGGTAATTAGCTACATAGACAGTATTAATTCACTTGCATCGAGTCATTATAGGAGTAATGACATAAATCAATCTTTCAATTATCTTCTTAAAAATGTTGAGTTATCCGAATCGGTTAATGATGACTACGGAAATGCTCAAGCAAATTTTTTACTTGGTAACCTATATCAATATATGGGATTATCTAATGAGGCTGCAGAATCTTATTCTAAAATGCTTGCGAGCGCTAAAAGTTTAGATGACAACTATTTAGTAGCAAGTTCTTACCTGAGTTTAGGTGAAGTTTACAAGGATTTCAAACCTGCAGATGAGGTTGTTTCATATTATAAAAAAGCATTAAAATATGCCTTAAAGGATCATGTGCAAGATGAAAACAATATAGATAAAAAACAACAAATATTGTTTGACATACGAATAAAACTTAGTCATATTTATATGCTTAAGGGTCAATACAATGACATGTATATTAATCTGTTAGAAGCTGAAAAAAGTTTGAATAATAGTCCGTATTCTAATGCTTTTTTAAGCTATACCTATGGATTGTATTATGCCAATTTGAAATCGTTTAATATCGCTAATAAAAAATTCACAGAAGCTTTAAGTTATTTAGAAAAAAGTAAAACGGATGTTGCCGATGATAGGACGAATATACTTTTTAAAGAAGTTTATCGAGAGTTATCAGTTTCACTTGCCAATTTAGGGAAAGTAGACGAGGCATATCAAGCGTTATTAAAACATGATAGTTTCAGAGAGAAACTTACTGATAAGGAAAAAGTAAGGGAAGAAAAAAATGCGAAATCTAAATTTATTTTATCTCAATATAAAAATATTGCCCAAACTGCAAATAGCGAACGATTACTTCAACAGGAAGTATCAAATGAAATTAGATTTATTACTATAATTATAAGTATAGCTACAGTTATTTTGCTGGTTTTAATGTTGATTCTAATTAAAAATTATCGTTCAAAGAAAAAATTGAGTTTTATTTTGAAAGAGAAAAATAAAATGTTGCAAATCGCAAAAAATCAGGCTGAAAATTCTTCAAGGTTGAAAACAGATTTTATATCTAATGTTACACACGAATTACGAACACCACTTTATGGAGTTGTTGGGTTAACGTCTTTAATGCTTGAGAAGAATAGGTTATGCGAAGAGGATCAAAAATTGTTGAAATCTTTAAAATATTCAGGAGATTATCTTTTAAATCTGGTCAATGATATTTTACAAATGGGTAAAATGGAATCCGAAAATGTTGAATTAAAAAATGTTTCAGTTAATTTAAAAGAAATGATAAGTGGTATAATTGGATCTTTTGAATATCGATTACAAGAAAGTAATAATCAAATACACATATTGATTGATGATAGTATTCCTGAAGCCGTAGTTTGCGATAATGTAAGATTATCTCAAGTATTAATCAATTTAATTGGTAATAGCATCAAGTTTACTACCAACGGTAAAATTTGGTTACGTGTTATTTTAAATAATCTAAGAGAGAAAGATTTAGATATACGATTCGAGATTGAAGATAATGGCCCAGGTATTCCTGAAAATAAGCATGAAACAATTTTCGAAAATTTTTCTCAATTGGACGAAAATAAAAACATAAATTATCAAGGGACTGGCTTAGGACTTTCAATTGTAAAGAAAATAGTTGGGTTATTTAATAGTAAAATTGAATTATCTAGCGAATTAGGAGAAGGGTCTAAATTTAGTTTTAATGTAACTTTTGAAATTGATAAAGAAAAGTTAGTTAATACTGAACAAAATAAAACCGGGAAAATTGTTCTATTAAATAAAAGCTATAAAATTCTAATAGCAGAAGACAATAAAATTAACCAGATTGTAACTAAAAATTTATTGAAAAAAGCGAATTTTATATGTCATGTTGTTGAAAATGGACTTGAATGTATAGCTGCATTTAAAAAGAATGAATACGATTTAATATTGATGGATATAAACATGCCATTGATGAATGGAAATGAAGCCACTCAAGAAATTAGAAAAGAAAACACTAATATTCCAATAATAGCTTTAACTGCGGCCGATATTGATGAAGTTAAAAAGAATTTTGGATCAATTGGGTATAATGGAATAATTACTAAACCATTTGATAATTGCGAGTTTTTCCAAGTTATAAATACGCATATTCAAAGCAGTAAAACGAAGTTTAATCCAATTAGTAAATTGGAAAAAGTATCTTAATCAGGTATTAATACTTCCTGCTTATTGTTAGCCCATCTCTTATAGGTAATAATACAGATTCTATTCTGGAATCCACTTTTAAAAGTGTATTATATTCCATAATTGCTTGTGTTGAAAAGTCGTCGGGTTGCATTGGTTCAATTACTTTTCCGTGCCAAAGCACATTATCAGATAAAATAATACCACCAGGGTTTAGTTTGTCTATAACTAAATGAAAGTAATTCACGTAGTTAGGCTTATCGGCATCAATAAAAATTAAATCGAACGTTTTATTAAGTGTTGGAATAATATCAATAGCATTTCCTAGATGTTGAAATATTTGAGACCCATATTCAGATTTATCAAAATATTTACGCTGAAAATCTACTAATTCTTCATTAACGTCAATCGTATGGATTTCACCATCTTTATGCAAACCTTCAGCTAAACAAAGTGTAGAATAGCCAGTAAAAGTCCCTATTTCTAATACCGATTTCGGATTAATTAATTTTGAAATCATACTTAAAATACGCCCTTGATAAGGGCCACTAAGCATAATGGGTTGTAATATTTTTTGATAGGTTTCACGTGTAAGTTGTTGTAATAATTCTGGTTCAGATTCAGAATGTGCAACAACATAATCATCAAGTGCTTCGGGTATAAAATGCATTAACTTAATTTATTATTTTTCATTAATCTTTCTAGGTGGCTCCATTACAGTTGAACATTTTCTGCAAGTTCTGCGGCTTTCTTTACTATAAAAACTTTCAAAAATTTTGGGTAAATCAGTTTCAATATTTTCCAATTTAAACTTTTTCTCATATAACAAATGGCTGCATTTTTCACAGTACCAGGATAAAGCATCTTTCATTTTTTTAGAACGCGGAAATTCAATAACTAACCCAACCGTATTGGCAATACGCTGTGGCGAATGTGGTATTTTTGCAGGTAATAAATAAATATCACCTTCTTTAATATGTACATCCTTAGGTGTATTGCCATCCATAATTTTTAAAATCATATCCCCTTCAACCTGATAGAAAAACTCAGGCGTTTGGTTGTAATGGTAGTCCTTCCTGTTATTGGGTCCACCAACCACCATCACAATAAATTCACCATCTTGCCAGACCACTTTATTCCCTACAGGTGGCTTTAAAAGGTGTCTGTTTTCTTCAATCCAAGCTTTAAAATTTAAAGGCGAAACTAATTTGCTCATAGTTTTATATTTTTGGCGTTACCACAATGGTCAGGCTTTCGGTAGTCGCTCTCTGCGAGGAACTCCAACAATACCTCAATCCTTAACGCGGTTTTAGATACGTATTAAAATTAGTAATAAAAAACAGAATTTCGCACTTTAAATATTCAATAAAAAAGTATTCGTAGTTGAAATTATTTACTGTATTTAATCACAAGCTTTTTGTTCTGCCACCATCTACAGGAATATTAATACCATTCACGTAACTGGCAGATTCACTAGCTAAAAAAGTAATGACGCTTGCGGTTTCTTGTGGTTGGGCAAATCGTTTAGCAGGCGAGTAGTTTTTCATTATTTCAGTCATTTCTTCAATTGTAGTACCTTCAATATTGGCTTTAATTTTAATTATTTCAGCCAAACGTTCGGTATCTGTAAAACCCG
>Ga0102814_10000923_pt1 | contig 21019 bp, 13 predicted proteins | sample ColrivemetaGS741_FD_79112 | JGI IMG/M metagenome (GOLD analysis project Ga0102814, IMG submission 79112) | Estuarine microbial communities from the Columbia River estuary - Flood tide ETM metaG S.741 | ecosystem: Environmental > Aquatic > Marine > Intertidal zone > Estuary | place: USA...
AATCTAACATCTTTACCGAGTTATTTAAGAAAGTTCATTAAAAGCGATGAAAAGCTGTTTAATTTAGATATTAAAAATAGTCAACCTTATTTTCTTTACGCCAAGCTTCTAAAAGAGGAAAATATAGATTCAAACGAATTGGATTTGTATGGTAAATTGGTTCTTAATGGGACATTGTATGAGTATTTAGCTGAGGTTTTTTTTCAGACTAGTTTAGATAAGTTACCCAAAACCGAAATAGGAATTAGAAGAAAAAAAGCAAAGTTAAACTTGTTTAAAATCTTCTATTCCAAAAACGGATCATACACAAAAATTAAAAAGTTATTTGGTGATATATTTCCAACGATTATGGAGTTTATTAACCTGACCAATTGTATTGAAAATAGTACTTTGGCTATCCAGCTGCAGGAAAGAGAATCAATAACCGTTTTGGATGTTATTATGGTTAAGCTTCAAAAAATAGAAATTTATCCGTTTACGATACACGATTCATTTGTAGTAACTGAAAGTGAATTACCTATCGTTAAAAAGATTGTTTTAGAAAGTTGTATCGAATTGTTTGGTGTTCCACCACAACTGCATGAAGAAGGATTATTTGAAAATGAAGACGAAATTGATGACTTCATGGATCATGGTTTATGTGATGAATTTGTTTTTTAATAAACAACTAAAAACAAAAGAAAAACCTAACTTTTAACGGTTAGGATTATTTGTTTTACTATATTTTATTCCATAAAAAAACAGCAACTAAAAAATATTATATTTCTAGCTACTGTTTTAGTCTTATTTATAATTATAGATTACACTATTTCCTACCAACTTTTTTTACAAATACCTTTCAATCAATTTTAAATTATCTTCATTTTTTATGTATTCAGAAATTGAACCTTTAAATTTTATTTCAGTTTCATCTATAGTTCCAATGTGTTCTTTTAGCTCTTCAATTTCATCAAAAGTAAAGCCATATTTTATCATCCATATTTCGGTTTCATCATTTGTTCCATATTTGATATAATTACTCAAAATCATAGCCCTTCTATCCTTTGTTTTTTGAAAATGAAGAATAAATGCACTCGATACAGGGTCTTTTATAGATAATGACAAAACCTTATCTATATAATCATAAGTATCGTAAATAACCTTATCAAAATCAATATCAATTATACTAGTATTTCTAGAAAATAAAGGAATTCCAGTTTTAAATTTAATATCAGGCAATGTACTGGCTATACATGAGTATCGTACTTTTTTTTCTAAAAGTAATTTTCTATACTCTTTAGTCGAAATTTCTTTTTTAAGCAATTGTCTTTTTAGTTTTCTCCTAAAATCTTTCTCTGATAAAAAGGCATGTCTCAATGAAATGATTTCAGCAAAAGATTTTCCTTGAATTTGCCATAACAAAATTGGAATTGATGCACTAAGAACGCTCTTTTCACCATTTGTAAGTTCTTGTCTTCTTAAATGAACTTTATAAATATTTTCGAATGCTTTTTTTACCCGTTTCCTTTTCGAATCTTTTAAAATATAATACTCTTTGACTGACAATGGCATCATATCCTTATTTAAAAAATGTTCCAAAATGAAGTTAATATCATTTTCAATATTTGAGTTAGTAATTCTCTCAACTTGAGTATCTGTCAAATGTAGCTCAGTATTAAATGTATCATTTTTAATTGCATCAACCGTATCCGCAAAATCTTCATTGTGGCTATTTGTTTCTATATCTAAATTTGAAATTTCTGATAATGAAGATTCTTTATTTAATCTTGAAATAAAAAGGTCCTTGTTTTTCTTTTCAATGATTACATAGCCGTAGTCAAAGTGGTTATTTTCTAATGTTGTTCTTCCTGCTCTTCCAATTAAATTCTTTAGATTTAACGTTTTCTGGTCTTCATTTCCATTAAACATAAAATTATTAATCCAAACCACATCGAACGGCATATTAATTCCTTGAATTAAGGTAGAAGTAGAGAAACAAATCTTAGCATGCTTACTATTTACAAAATCTTCAATAATTAATCTTGCTTTTAATGGAATTGAGCCATGATGAATTACTATTCCTTTTCTCATTAAAAAAAGTAATAATGATTTTTTTTCATTCTCATTTTTTGTTCCGAAAAAATCTTCTAATTTAGTTACAAATTCAAGGGCTCTTGGGTCTTCAATATCATCACATAATTCAACATATTCAGAATAAGTCTCCATGAAACTTCCGTCATATATCTTGGCTTTTGAGATAAAAATCAATGCAGTCCCATTGTTTTGAATAATTTCTTTTATTAGGTTACCATCAAGTGGTTTTCCACCCACTTTATCTTCAAATGGTGAAAAATATTGAAAGCTATTTTTAAAATGTTCAACGTATATTTTTCCAACAGTTTTTTGATTATATGTTTCTGAATCAGTATTATTTACAATATTATGTTTTAAAAATTGAGCTTCAGGATTAACAACAAACGGATGAGTAAAGACCTTTTTTATATTATTAAGTTTTTTGTCTATCCTTCTAACAAAAGAATCAAATTTCATCCCTCTTATTCCTTCTTCAGAAAGTTGTGCTTCATCCAATAATATAAGTTCAATATTAAGTTTATCAATGTTTTTAAATAATTCTTCTCCTCTTTCTGGGGTGATAATGAATATTCTATTTCTAGTCCTTTTAGTATTTACAATTTCAATAAATGGTAATACTAAAGTCTCATTTGATACTAATTTCTTAACCTTAATTAAATATTCTGAAAGTAATGCTCTAGAAGGTATAACAATGATAATATCGCCAGCAGTTTCTTTAATTATTTCCTGAAATAAATGTGATTTTCCAGCACTAGTGGGTGCAGAAAATGAAAAATTAGTATACTTTTTAATTGATTTATATGCGTCTGCTTGAACTGGTGTAAAGTGATGTCCAGTGTCCTCAAAAATTGATTGAGCAAAGGAATTATAAATTGCTTCAATAAATGAGTTTGGCTCACCAGTTTTATAAAACAATCCCATAAGAAACATGAGCTTTGATTCATATTTCTTAAAAAAAACTGGCTGATATTTTTTAATATAAGATAATGTTTCTAAGTGATTTTGGTTGATTGGACCATCTTTATGAAAATCAAATAGAATAACATCAATTATTTCAGTGTTGAAATTGTCATTAAAAATTGTTTCGTTTAGCATATTTCAACGGCTATTAAATAAAGTTCTTTGTGTTTTATTATTTCGTTTACTACTTCAGAGTCTAAAGCATTATTGAAGATTGTTAGTATATTTTCTCCATTAAAAGAGAATGCTGCTGTATAACCTTTATGTCCATTTGTTAAATGTGTGATAGTTTCATCTTCTAAAAAAGGTCTCAACCATAATAATTCAGCATTATCTCTATCATTTATAAAATCCCCAATTTGGTCTAACGCTTTTGCTCTTGGTGTTCCTTCTAAACTAAATTTAGCTTCACCAAATATTAGATATTTACTTGAACTTATTGAATGAAAATCGAAACCTGGGTTGCCAGAAATTTTTTCTTTTAATAGTTCTGCTAAAGGGATTTTAACATGAGAAAAGTTTGTTTCCAAAGCATGCTGAGCAGAATATGACACTATGTACTCACCTATGTCTACCGTAAGGTTAGTTGTTACTTTAGTAATAATGTCGTTTATGATTTTATTAATTGTTTTATCAGCATTAGTCCTGAATGTGATTTTTGACAATTCATCAAGGTCGTTTATCCAGCTAGTATTAGTAATGTGTTCTTGAAATTCTTGAATTATTGGTTTAAAATCAGAAATTTTAATATGAATGCAGTTAATATCACAGTCTGAAGCTGAAGATAAATCTTTAAAATCTTTTTTATCTAGGACGTTTATTTTCATTTGTTTTTTTCGGTTAAGCCACTTAATATAAGTGGCCATAAAGTAGCTAATATCTATTCAAATAAAAGCAAATTGTTTCGTGCGTAATGTATCACAACAACTGATACCAAACAATCCCTAATTTTAATGATATTTCATCTAATTAATTAGGGATTTAGTTTGTTTCAATAAAACACAAATAACCGAAAATCAATTATTATTAGTTTACGGAAAACCACATTTTCAAATATAAACATACAATTACCAAAACACAACCCGTATTTACACTTGTTTTCAACAACACAAAGCACTTATCAACCTCTTTTAAACTCATTACCCAACCACACCAGCAACTTATACCAAACGAAATAGATATTGCGTTCTAAGAGGCTTTAAATGTGTTGTGTTGTGGTTTGGTGTTTGTGAATTAAGAATTGGATTTAGTATTTGTTTTGTTGGATTGAAAAAGGCGAACCGTTTTAATTGCTCGCCTATGTTTCTTTAATTACTTTATTAATAAATCCCTTCTTTATCAAAAAAGCTTTCCAAATCTGTATAAAATTTATCTTTGTCAAATTCTTTAACCTCTTTTTTTGGTAAAGAATTAAAATTAGAAAATGAATTTAAAATTTCTCGAGCTAATATTTTCAAACCGTCTAATTCATTCGAATCAATAAAGCTATTATATAATTCATTGTCAATTTTTATATCATAACTAAACGATTTACTTACAATATATTCTACCCCTGTAAGTTTATTTTTAGTTTTCTTATAACTTATGTATTTTGGCTTTCTTAATTTATACCATTCTTCATACCCAATTTTAGTTTTAATACAAATTATCCCTATAGAGACCTCTTCTAAATCATCTCCATAACTTTTATCTTTAAAAAAATAAGTGATTTTTTGAGATAATTCAATTATTGATTTTGCTTTTTTTTCAGCAGAATTATCAATTTCTAATGTTAATTTTAAATTCATTTTATCTAAAAATTTTATTCCCCGCAGGTAAATGACCATTAACCATAAAATAACTATATATTTTAGCTTTTTCCATGGCTTTAATTTGTATTTGAGTACCGCTAAACTCATTATATTGACTAACTCCACCAGCTCCAATACCTCCTAAGTCACTCGAATTGTATCTACTAGCAGGATTAGTTGTTTCTCCATATTTCCATACATCACCAGCATTTAAATACATTGTTCCAGTAGGAATACTGCTTCCAGCTGTCATAGTTGGATATTCTCCACTTGTATTTGCTCTTAAAGAATATTGAACCCCAGGAGGACCATCACTAGCTCTATCTAGTATTCTATTAATTTCTATATCTCTTTTCGCAGTTAATGCTACACCTGCAATAGCAGCTATTCCATATCCAACCCATTTTTGAGGAACAGCATCTGACGGGTCAGGTGTTGCAACATCAGCACCAATTCCTCCTATAGCCAATCCTAAGCCTGCGTAACTTTGATTTACCATAGCAATTTGTCCTTCTGTGCTAGACATATCAGCTGATGTTTTAAGTGTTCCGTTTTCTTTAAAAAAACCTAAATCCCCTAATTCTATATTATCTCCTTGAACACTTGTATATTGAGTCCCGTTTGAATAATAAGCGGCATTACCACCATAATGTTCTTCAGCTGATGCTTGGTCAACAACCCTACTATCATATAACATTTCACCATTAACATGTACCCAATCATCAGCCTGCATTCCATCAGGGTCAACAAAATACATTGGGTTATTATAAGCATAGTTATATGGTGTCCATCTTCTACTATTTTCAGACAACGGGTCAATATTCATCCATCGTCCTAAAGCAGGGTCATAATTCCTTGCACCGTAATCATACATATTAAGCCCTAGCTCGTCTTGCAGTTCTTTTCCGTTGTATTTATACTTGTAACTAGGTTCAACAGCTGCAGGTGGCATAAATTTTAATTTACCCGTCCCAGATGAACTTTTTGAATATAACAATACATCTGAATTATAATTAGTATGTTTTAATCCAAATGGATAATAATGATTTTGTTCCATTATTTTTACCCCTCCTGTTGAAGGGTCAACTCCATAACTTACTCTTATATTCCCTAAATGATCTGTATAATTAAAAACATAGTCATAAGATCTTGTATAGGTAATTACTGCGGGTCTGCAAGTAATACAAGTAACTTCTACAAGTGCTGCATTTACATAACCTTCTGCATGTGGGAAAAATTGTAATTCGGTATTTTTATATTGAAAACCACCACTCAAATATGTTGTTATATTATCATCACTACTCACAAAATTTTCAACATGTTTACTTACCTTTTGTCCTGTTGCATTATAAAGATATGTGATTTTTCCATTTGCACCAAATTCTATTTCTACAGGTAAATTTAAATGATTATAAATAATATTTGTAATTCCCTTATTTTCATCACTTATCATATTACCATTTGCATCATAAGTGTAATCAATAGAATTGTCTGGATCATAATTACTATCTACATCATCCTTAAATCCTTGAGGCATTCCTGATAGATCTGCAACTATCTCCAATTGATTTGGATTTTGTTGATTATAAGTATATACTAAATTATCAATGATGACCTCAGGAACCATGTTATTACTATCCATATCCCCGTTTCTAAATAAAGTTTGGATGTTTCCATTTTTATCATATGACAATCTCTCTAAAAAATAATCTGGAGTTGATGCATTCTCTGGCTTTGAATAATTAGCTTCTAATAATCTATTTAAATTATCGTAGCTATAATTATATTTTCTTAAAACATTATCATTTGTTTTCCAATATGTTTCTGATATGTTTCCATTAAACAGTGGCGTAGCATTTGTAGGGTTGTTATAGTTTATCTTAAATGAAAACAAATCATTATCTGTAACAATATCTGATGTGTCATTAATTGATTTTAACCAACCTCTAATATTGTAGCTGTAATCTACAGTTTGCAAACCAAGACTTAAGTCTTCTCCACCAACTTTTTTACTAATTAATTGCCCTAATTCGTCATACGTATTAGACGTAATAAGCTGCTCTGGTTCTGAATTAATCTGTTGTTTATGTAAGGTTAATCTATCTTGGCCTGAATATTCAAATGTGTCTGTAATGGTTATTTCTGTAGCATTGTTATTATATTTATGCTTTGTTACAGTATATAAAGTTTTTCCAGACCAGTCTAAATTTGAATCTATTTGTGTAAAACCACCTAAATAATTAGATGTATTAACTCTTACAGGACGGTACTTATTGTCGTAAAAAGTATATGATGTTTCAGCATTTGTATTGGACACATCATCTAATATCCTTATCCAAGAACCTGTTGGCAATCCTTTTACAATTTGAGCAATTGGGTAAGTGCTCGTAGGTAATGTTGTAACTGTTGAAGGAGCATTAGGAAAATCATAATCATCATAATAATTTATGGTCAAAAGCTTAAAATCAACAATAGGTAGTACTTTGTTAGTATACCCAACATTAATATTATCAATAGAATTATCAAAAATTGTCTCTGCAAAATGAATGCCGTCTTGCTCTACTTGATATGATTTTCTACCTGAGTTAGTAACCTCTCTTCCAGTATAATACCCTGTATAAATAACTCTTCCAAAACCATCGTATTTAGTAATTAACCAACCTTTATCCTCTTCATTCGTTGCTCCCCAAGGATTATAAGCAGAGCCTGTTGCAACAGGCATATTTTGAGTATTATATACAATAAATTCCCATTGCTTTCCTGGTAATTTCTTTTCTACTAACCGATTTCTTTCGTCATATTTATATTGATAACATAGTTCATCTAATAAATTTATTGAACCATTTGCTAACGGAGGAATCACATAAGTTAAATTACCATATTGGTCATAAACATAATAGGTGTCGTGTTCAATTTCTGTTTGATTAAGTGCATTATAATTAGAATAGGTTCTTTTTAAAACTATTTTCCCTTCTTTGTCTTTAAATTCTTCAGTTGTGTTATTTTTACCACTAGTCCAATTTTCATCTTTTGTAATGGTTTTATACAGTTCCATTTTTTCATAATATCCAAAATCAGAAAAACTTATATCATACAATTCTAATGACGAATTCCAAATAGCAGAAGCTTTTAACAACTTTACTTCATCCGCTTCATTTGTTTGGTATTCAAATTTAATTTCCTTACCTGACCCTAACACCCAATCATTTCCAGGTGCGGATTGTTTATACACCCTACTCAACGGAGAAAACTCTAATTCCTTTTCACTAAAAGGATTAGTAGTAGCTTCAAAATTTGGATTTCCTGTTGTAGCTATACTTGGACTACTATAATAATTTGAAACATCTGAATTAGCTGATGTATTATAATCCAAATTCGGCGTACTATTAACATATGGTAAATACTCTTTGGTTTGTCTGCCAAATTCATCGTATCCTATATGCGTAATAATATCTTTTCCTGAATTAGATTGTTTGTGAACTACTTGTTGAATTGGACGCCCTAATCCATCAAAATAACTTACCTGTACATTTGCGGCAGTAACATCTGGGTCTGTAATAGCTGTTTGGGTAGCTTGTTTATATGTTATTGCTTTTGTGTGGTTTTGGTCTAGACTTTGTCCTAATACAAGAGCAGGTAATATATATATTATATAAAATATCTTTTTCATCTTACTTTCGTTAATTAGGTCTATAATTAATTTTATTTTCTTGCAAAATGTTTCCGTTTTTATCTTTTATGAATTTTAATCTCTGAAACTCATCATATTCATAATTAATCCTATCTCCTTTTGGATCTATAATAGACTGTATAAGTTGAGCTTGAGGGCTGTAATTATACACCGTAACCTGAGCATTTGGAAGTGATGTAGTAAATGGATTAGTATAAAAAACTGGCGGATTATTTTCATCAAATTCTATTGGATTTAATCCACCATTCATGGCTATTAAAACTTCAGAATAGGTAGCATTAATTATTTTATAAACAGGGTTTCGCTGTAAGTTCCATATATAAATCACTTTTGTTCCGTCTGCCAAAGATATTTCTGTTGGATTTCCATTTACATCGTATTTATGATACACAACCCTATCTTCAAAAGGCTTTAACTCTTTAGCTGACTGTACCTTATGCAAAGACAAAGGAGCTAATTCATTAAAATCTTTATATATAAATCTTGAAGAACCAAGTTTTATATAATTTTTATAAGTTTCTATTTGAATTGGCACACCAATTCTATTTTCATCTTTTAATCTTAAATAACTAGGTCTGTCACTTAAACTTAAATCTGTTAATTGATTAATAAAATAATTAGTCGCATAATAATTTTTTGTTATATTAACTTCGTTTATACTGTTTGTTGATATTACAGAACTAGGAAGACCTGCAAGGGAAGTTAAATATTCATATTCTGTAGTATTTACTATTTTTTTGTAATCGTTTTCAATATTACGATTAGCCCATTCTTCAAAATAAGGGTCTTGATCATTCCTTATCCCATCTCCATTGTGATCTCCAAACTGCCAAGCTACTGGATGATAATTTACATTGTAAGCACTTAATGGCACCTCTTCAATAAAATCCTCTGTAATGCTTTTAATTAAAAATGGCTTGTACGCTATTGTTTTACTTGTTCCAATATATAAATCATAAATACTAATATTACTTAAACTATAAGTTGGAAATAAATTTTTTATCTCTAAATCATCTATAAAATTATACTCTGTAAAATTATATTCGTTTTTTGTTTGTTTAAATTTAAATAACAAATTGTTGTTTTTCTTCCAAACTGACTCCTTCAATAACAATCCATTAGAAATAGCATTATTATTTGCATTTGCATTTTGATTAAGTTCTAAAAATTTATATACAAAATAATGGTACTCATTTCTAACCCCACCATAATGGTTATCCGGGAAACTTCCACCCCATGGATAATAGTGTTGTTGCTCTTTGTTTTTAACAATGTGAAATTGTTTTTCTACGCCTCCGTTTTCAAAATCATCTCCACCATAGCTAATTGAAATATTTTTATAGATGGAATTATTTCTGTTTGTAGGCAAACCATTGTTAATTACATTAGAATTTAAAATTAGAAAATAACTATACGCTGGATAAACGTTTGAAATTGAAGAAAAATAATAATCTATATGCTCTCCGTAAGTATAATCGAAATTAAAAAATAAAGGTTTATATATATCTATATTACTTTCAACTGGATCTTCATTATAAAGATCTTTTATGCTCTTATAATAATATCTTTTAACAATTGGATCTTCGTTTATAGAAGGATAGTCCTCAGTTCTTTTTATTCTTATTCCTAGTCCATCATTCGGATTTAGTCCAGTCACATATGTAAAAGAAGTAGACACTTCCATGGGTGTTGAAGAGAACATCTGAGTGTTTTGAGAATTTATTTTTACATCATTACTTCCAGATTGGCTACCAAAACCCATTTCAAAGGTGTATCCATGACCTTTAGCTAAACTAAAAGGTAATGTTGTTTGAAATGACGTTTGTACATTATCAACAGAAGTAACCGTGCTTGGAAAATAATATCTTTTTTCCTTCACCACATTTGTTCCTACATTTGTCATTTTAACATAAATATAATTATGATAATCTAATCCCGAAGCTGATTGCGTATTTATATATAAATTAATAAATACTGTTTGTTGTTTAAAAACGTTTTCTTCGAAGGTGCCATCTTCATTAACAAAAGTTGAAGAAATTCCAGTATAACTTTTGTAAACAGAATTCACTAAAGGATATGGGGCAATACTTCCCATATTACTATAAATCTGCATTCCTTTAACCTCTGTAATTTCTTTTTTTGTCGCTGGTTCGTATTCAAAAGTGGTGAAACCTCCAGTAGGGTGCACTATTTTCGTTAAAATACCGTTTGTAGCATGCTCAAAATAAGGCTCTCTATCAGCCAATGAAGAGCCTTCAAAATTTGAAGCATTTAAAATTCTTTCTGTTTTAGGATCTTCCAAATTAATTCCTAGTTCTTGAAAATATTCTAATAGACGTTTAGATGTGTTTTTAGGCAATAAATTGGGGTTGTTTTTTCCGTTATAAAAACCTAGATAGTCTTGTGAATTTGAAAACAGACGAGGAACTAAATTAGGATTTTTATACTCAAATTTATATTTATTGTTTTCCAAATTATTAGTTGCATCTTTAAAAATAATTTCTGTTAAGAAAAATTTATCTTTTGTTCCATTAATTAAAACTTCTTCATCAGGAAAATACTTTAAGTCAATATTTTTAAAACCTAAATTAATGTCTTTTAGAATCCTATATTTAAACTCTATACTTCCATTTTGACTTAACTCATTTACTTCAATGGAATTAAATATTATTTGAATTGGAGCTTGTGGGCTCCATATTCTTTTTAAAAATTTACCATTAAATACAATGTTTTTAATTGGATGGTCGTTTAAATCAAAATTTTGAAATGGCTCCGGAGTAATAGAAGAATTAATATTTGGACCAAGTGCGCCAATTAATTTATGTTGTTTTTTATCTCTAATACTTAATTGATTGTATTCATCTTTTGTGTGGTATTCAAAATAAATTTTGTCTCCTACTATATTTTCAATTTTTATAAGATAAAAAGCTGTTTTAGCCCTATTTCCAAATAATGGTGGACTAATTGATCTATCAACCAACCTAGTTTCTTCTACCGCATAAGCAACTTCCGTTGACCCAAGAAACGCGGTTAAGCCGCCTAGAAAATATTTTGTTCCATCAGTAGTGGTTATTACAAATTCATAATTATCTCCAAGGCTGAAATTTCCTATAATTTCAATCCTTAACTCACTTTCTTTTTTTGTTAAAATAGCTTCAAAATTACCATTCTGGTCTTGTTTTAAAAAAAATGACCCTGAATGACCTGGTATAGAAAAATTGAACTCATCTGCCTGAGTATCAAGATTTTCATGGTTAAGTAAATCATTTGAAATTTGAGCTGAAACGTCAAATCCAAGAGGAGTATAGATTTTTGAACTTTCCATTTCATAAGCAGAATAAAGTTTTCTACTCAAATGATTAGTTTCGTCAGGCAAGTCTTTAACGGTTCTTGTAATAACACCACCTGCGCTTAAATTCCAACTATTTCCTGTCCAACTAGGGTTTTCTATTACTTTTACTCCTCCTCCAGAATAGGTTAAGTTAATAGGTAAGATTAATTGCCCAGCTTTATAATTATGTAAATTTACTGAATGACTAATATTACCAGTCGACTCATCAAATTCAACGTTCCCATATTTTGAAAACCCTTCTGCTTGAGGGGATGGCAAAACCAATTCAGGCAATTTATATGTATTACTATCTTGAGAAAAAACATTTAAGCTAATTAATAACAAAAATGATATAAAATTTAGTTTCATATTTTAATTTTTAATTACTTTAACACCACCCTTTTCAGTGTCAGTATTAATTTCTACAACATATATCCCTTGAGGGTAATTACTTAAATTCATAGGAACTGTTCTCTCCCCATTTATTTTAAAACTTTGTAAATTTCTTCCAGACAAGTCATATAATGAAGCTGTTCCATAAGTATATTCAAAATTGACAATTACATTTGTGTAGCTACTAGCTGGGTTTGGTATTGCCTCTAATGAAATTCTTCCTTTAGGGGGTTTTGTGTTATCTCTCATTTTTACAACCCAAAAATCATTACCTCCTTTGGCTGTATTTTTATCTCTTGAAATACCACCATTTGAGGTCCCCGTAAGTAAGTAACCACCATCCCTAGTCTCAAAAAGCTTCTTCATTACTTCATCACCTTTACTACCTACTATTTGCGTCCAAATTTCTTCTCCTCTTGCATTTATCATTAATGCTATATAGTCATTAATTCCTTCTTTCTCTTTTTTAAGGCTTTTGTCTAAACTTTTTTGTCCATTTAACTTTACCTCACTTTGAGCAAACCCTCCTATTAAATATGTTCCATTTTGATTTTCAACTATAGAAGTCAAAACATCAAATTCACCGTAATTATAGGTTTCTTGCCACACTATATTTCCAATCCCATCTAGTTTTAAAACCCAAAAATCAGTTCCATTTTTATTTGAGCTGGATTTAGAATTTGTAGCTCCTGAATTTGAGTTCCCTCCAACAATAAAACCACCGTCACTAGTTTGTGATAAAGCAAATAAATTATCGTCTTTATCTCCCCCTAAAGTTCTTTGCCATTCTTCTACTCCTTCGTTATTTAATTTTACAATCCAATAATCTCCTAAACCATAGTTAGGAGCTGTTTTATTTCCAGATACCGGAGAGTTAGAGTAGCCTCCTAAAACAAACCCTTCATCTTTAGTTTGAATAATACTTTTTAATTCATCTATATAAATTCCTCCAATGGTTTTTTGCCAAACAACTACTCCTTTTGAATCAAGCTTAACTACCCAAAAATCTAAATTACCTTTAGAATCTTCGTTCTTCGCATAAATATCAACTGGAACATTTCCGTCAACTTCATTTTTATCCGAGCTTGAGGTTCCACCTAAAAGATATCCTCCGTCTTTAGTTTGCGTAATACTCAGTAATTTTTCTTGACCACTTCCGCCAATAGTCTTCTGCCATAATTCAGAACCTTTTGCGTCTAATTTAATTATCCAAAAATCTTCTTGTCCTTTTGCATCTTCTTTTTTATCAATTCCTTTATTTGAACTAGATGTACCTCCTAAGATAAATCCCCCATCATTTGTGATTTGTATACTCTGCAATAAATCAACACCATTACCTCCAAAGCTTTTTTGCCAGTCTAAATTTCCATGTTCATCCATCTTCCAAAGCCAATAATCAAGATTTCCTTTGTTCTTGTCTTCCTTATTTCCGTTTTTACCAGAAATTGAACTTCCTGCCAAAATGAAGCCATAATCAGGAGTAGGAATTGCATCGAATAAATATTCCGCATGTTTTCCTCCATAGGATTTTTCCCAAAGGATGTCTTGGGCAGACATAAAATTAGTAACAAGAAATAGAATTACTAATTTTAATTTTAATGGTATTTTCATTATATATGTGATTTAATAATCGCGCAAAACTAACATTTAAAAAATTAAAACCAACAAGTATAAACACCTGTTTTTTTAAGTAATTGACTTACAATATGTTACAATTAAAATTTGTGTAATTTTAAGAATTACTACAAAATATACATTGCAGGTTTTCTGTAAAAAAGCATAAAATAATCAAATTAAAGACTGCTTTTTTAACAAAGTAACAAATGGAAGTAACACTGTAATAATTGATTTAAAATAAAAGACAGCCTTTTGAGCTGTCTTTAGTCTTCATTAAAGCATGAGGTTTCCTATTCAATTTATAGGCTTATAGTATATTAATTTTTAGTTTTCCAAATAAAACCTCCTGCCTTATTTCTCTCACCTCTACAACACTTTGCTATTGATGTTTTATTTATTCCTGTTATTTTATAAGCTTCAGTAATTGAATCAAATGTATTTATCAATTCATTACTCAAAGAAAATTGCTCTACTTTTTGCATTCTAGCATCTTCTTTTAATCGAAATGTAGTTGTGTAATTCCAAACAAAACCATTACTTGTACATCTATCCCCTAAACAAGCATGACTGATTGAGTCTCTACTAATTTCATTAGTTTTAGAAGCTTCTGCCAAAGTTTGAAATGTTGAAATTAATTCTCCCGTTAAATTAAATTGATAAATAATTTTTTTAAAGCCGCCTCCTCTATTTGAGTTATAACCATTCTTAAAGGAGTCAAATTTTTCAATGTAGTGAGTTTCTTTTAATGCTAAATCATTCAAGCATGAAGCTGAATCAATTTCTTCCCAAATGAAATTATCTTTACCATATTCTAAAATTGCTTTTTGAAATTTATGATTATAATCCTTATTTGATTTATTTATATGATCTCTTATTCGTTCCTGTAAATTTTGTGTTGTTGCACCGATGTAAACTTGACCATTAATTGTGTTGGTCACTTTGTAAATAATTCCTTCTATCATCTTCTTTCTTCGTTTATTAAGTTTAAAATTTTTATTATTTAGCAACTGTAAAAACATTATTTAAAATTGCTACTTCGTTCATTGTTTTTTCTACTAAATCTCCAACACTTTTTTTACAAAAAAGAGCATCAAACGTATATCCAAGAACAATATCTTTTTCGTTTAAAATTTGAATTGCTTCACTCATAATTTTAACTTCTAGAGTAAACAATTTACTCGATGTAATTTCATGACCGTATTTATATTTATCTTTTATTACTTTTTCTAACATTTTAGGCTCATGTTCTTTGTAGTAATTATAAACTATACTTTTCTTCATTTGCTCTGGGTGTTGATTAAAAAAAGCTAAATGCTCGATTTTTATCATTTTCACATCTACGTTTAAAGTTTGGGCAATTTTCTCATGAGTAATATATTTAATTTTACCTCCATATATTGCCATTATTAAATTGGGGTGTAGAGCTTTAAAATCTTTTTCTATAGTTTCTTCACCATCTATTTTTATTAATGATCTTATCCAACTATTCATAGTATTAAAAGCGTCATAAACTCTACCACCTGCCTTTTTAAAGCTTGGAATAGGTATTTTAAAACCTTCATCGATTAAAAAATGAAACTTAGTTATTCCCATTTCCACGAATGAGATGTTTTTATAATCTTTAATTTTTTCTCTTTTGCGATTGTTCAGAAATTTTAATACTTTACCTTTCTTTGTTCTGTAACCTTCTTTAATTAGTCTTTTTGCATGAGCAATGATTTCTTTGTTTGTTGGCAAAGTTATCCTACTACATAATTGTATAAGATTGTTGCCAATAATGTTTTGTAAAGCATTATTTAACTTTATTAAATGTTCTTGCTTTTTAACAATTAGTAATGGCTCATTTTTAATCGTATATACTTCAAATCCTTTCCCATGAAAGCAGTCATTAAGTTTGAATTGTTTTGACTTATGATTTATGCGATAAATTTCTTTTCCTTGTGAATCTGTCTTAACTATTATTATAGGTTTTACTCTTTCAGAAGAGTATTTTAAAACATTTAAGATGTGTGTATAAATCCATGTATTGTCTTTATTAGTCTTTGTTAGTTCATCAAGCTTTTTGGAGCTTAAAGTTATCCATTCGTCTTTATATAAAGAGGGCATTAAAAATGAAGCAACTAGTAAGCATAATTCTATTGACTTATTTCTATCTAGACTTATTTTGTCAAGCAATGCTTTTGGAATTTCTCTTTCTATTGTTCTTCTAACTCCCTTTGGTATCTTAATTTTTGCATAATCAATTAAAAATTTCGGAGAAGTGGTATTTTGTGAAGTATCAAAACTTGTGCTAATTCCAACTAGTAAAGGGTTTGTGTGATAATCTCCTTTAGTAACATATATATAATTACTAATATTATTAATAATATTAGATTGAAATAATATTATGGGATTAATTGGATTTGTCTTTTTTACTGATGTTTTTTCATCATTTAAATTCATGTAATTTGTATTAAATTAAACTATTGTTGTTTAATCTAGTATTTATGAATTTTTTGTCAGTTGTGGAATTTGTAGTGTACTTTGAAGTATTATTTATATTGTAGAAATTCTAGAATAAGTGCAAAGGTGCAACAAATATTTGACATATGCAAGTTTTTCATGCATTATTTTTAATAAAAGTGTGAAATAATTAAATAACCCGCAATATATTAATATTATTACGGGATTATTGTTGTTAACTTTACATTTTCAGTGGTTTTGTTTTACGATTAAAACCGTCTCAAAAGTTTTTCATACAAAATACAGCATAAAATCGTGATAGTTCGTATATCATAAAAGAGTATAGAGTATATCAATTATAAGATAAAGTCAAAATAATGGTAATAATACGCCTGACTATTGATTATATAAATCGTTTTCAATTGTAAATCTACCTTTACCGCATCTACAATTACTAATTCTCCTTTTTTTAAATTTCCAATATTTTCTAACACTTGGACTTGAAATGGACAAAATACCTTTTGTAGTATATTATTCCATGCTACAACGTATATAATGTTTGGAGAAGAGTATTTTAATACTTCTGCTAGTTGTTTTCTTGTCATTTTCATTTAAAATTATGTTTTGTTTTCAATACTAAAAACTCAATAATTGTCATTAAAACGCTATGTTATTATAATGCAAGAAATAATTAGGCTGCTTGTTTTTAAGTAAATCACCTATGTAATTGATAAACTCATATGTATTTACGTTCCGTTCTAATGCGGAATCAATATAAGTGCTTTTATTTGCCTCCGTGAATAAATTATAGACCTTCCAAAGACTAATTTTGTTATCACTCCCTTTTGAAAAGTTTTCATCTAAATGATAATCTTTGACAATTGAGTTTATTTGAGAGTCATTGACTTTGAGTGGAAAAAGACTGTTTTTAGTAGTTTTCTCTAAAAAAGGATAAAGTTTCATTTTACCAATTAAATGAGCAAATTGAGTTTCAGTTAAGTAATACGTGTTCATTTTTTCCATTAATTCAATATGTTCTCTTTTATTGTAACTATCAAATAATGAATTTATTTTAACCCCCAGCTCATGAATTGAGCTTACTCTTAAGTCATCAATTAATCCATCTGTAGATATACAGAGATTTGTGCAAACTTTATTTTGAAAACCTATAAATATTTTGAATTTTTCTATTGATTTTTTGCTGAACAAATTTTCTTGATTATAAGCTCTAACACCTCCAACACATAAACTTAATTTGTTTCCATTGACTATTTCAGTTATCTCTGGAATTTCAAATACAAAAGCCATACGTTCGTAATAGATGGTTTTTTCATGTTCTAATAAATCTTTTGCAGGTTTCCCAATGGCAGAAGGAGTTCTGCCTTTAATAACATGAGAAACCCTTATGTCAGACTTTAAATTTCCCTGATATCCTAATGCTTCTTGAATTATATCCTTTGTTACATTTATAAATTCGTAATGAGAAATAGTAGTTTCGTTGTCTTTTGCAAAAACAGGAATTGTACATTCATTTTTTAAATGTTCTAGACTTACTTCAATTGTATTTGCTTCTATGAAGTTTCTTTTAGTAGATGACACTATTTCGTGCTCATCTACTATTTGATTACTATAATTCTGAATGATTGTTTCCATGCATTTAAAATTTAGGATTAATAATTTGTTCTGTATTTACAACTTGTGTAGACAATGCACTTAATGCATCCTTTCTTGCGATAACTAAAGGGTAAATCTCTTTACTATATAATGTATGTGAATTGTAGATTTCTTTTAATTCTTCTTCACTAGTTGCGTTTTCAATTTCAATTTTCACCTTTTCTAGTGACACTCCTTGATTACACCAATCTTTTAGTTTTTTCCCAGTTGATGTGTTGATTATAAATTCTGGCTTACCCACAAATAAACCTGTTCTGTCTTTGCTGACGGACACTAAATGTTTATCATTTAAGAATTCATAATTGACAGTCAACTCATATTCATAGCCCTCACGCTGAATTTCTTTAGTACCTAACTTCATTACCTTTGTTTTTCCGCTAGAATCTTGATCTAAGCTATAATCTACCTTTCTTCTTGACGTTGTGATGACATGAACTTTAGATTGAATAATAGCATCTAAAAATGCGTTATGACGAGGTGTTATTTTAGCCCAATCTTGAAATCTTCCACCTAGTTGCTCATGTATTTCTAAACAACCACCCTTCCCTGACCACTCATGTGAAATTGAGTCTATTATTAACACTTCAACATCTGCATTTTCACAAATTTTAATAGCTTCAATATAACGTTCAGGTGCAAAAGGTTCATTTAGTGACAATACATTAAAATCTCCTAAATGAGAATAAAGACTTGCACTATTGTTTTCAGTGTCTATTAGCGCAACTTTGTTCCAATCATTTGTGATTCCAAACGCTAATAATAAAGCACTATAAGTTTTTCCGTAGCCACTTGGACCAGACATACCAATCTTTAACTTGACTTGGTGTCTTTTTGCTTTTTGTAAATTCATTTTTTAGTTGTTTTAATTAATTAGATAAAAAAAGAGCTCCCTTAATTGGAAGCTCTTAAACTAGTTCTGTATGGCGTATAATGTGAATTCCTTTATATGACTGATTCTTCTTCTGCTTCAATATTTCTATTTAATACTGCTTCTTCATCACTCATGTATTCGTTACGGTGTGTACGCTCAATAATTTCTCCTGTTTCTTCAATTATGTAAGAATAAGGGTCAACTTCTACTCGTATAATTGTTCCTGGCAATTTACTACCAATTAAATTTTTACAAGTAATTTCATCAAACGTACAAGAAACTCTAGCTGTTCTAGCTGTTAAATACGTTTTTCCAGTTGTTTTGCTTACAACCGGTTCAATTCCTCCTTGTACTACTAAAGCGCAAAATGTTTCACCATTGTCTTTTTCGTAAACTTTGTAATCTGTAATCTGTACCATAGTTTTTTAAATTTATAAGATTAAACAAACGCGAGAAACCCCGCAAAGTTTGACTAGAGTGGACTGATGCCTTAACTTCTAAACTCTACGGGGTATTCACCCAAATCTTATTTAAGTCGGGGTATGATCTTAGCTTAATTCACGCTTTTTTAAAAAAATAAAAAAAATATTTTTCTGAGGTTTAAAATACAGTTGCTTTTTTATTTCAGTTTTACTGCTAACACAAAATATAGCCGAAGAAGTCTAAACTATAATTTTTACATTTTGGACAAAAGTTATTTACTTGATTTTGTTCTAATCCTTACGGGTTTTCTCATTTACTTTAATTTTCTACTTAACTTTTTCATTTGCTCGCTAACAGTTTTCTGAACAATTTTACCATAATATTCTTGTGTAACACTCATTTTAGAATGCCCTAGCAATTCTGAAACTACTTCCATTGGAACATCATTATATAACAAAACAGTAGTTGCAAATGTTTTTCTAGCTATATGATGAGTTAAATTAATTTTTATTCCAACTAAATCTGCTATCTCCTTTAAATAAGCATTAAATTTAGGGTTAGACATTCTTGGAAAAACAAATTCTGAATCATTTTTATATTCTTTAAGTATATTATTAGCAACAGTTAATAGCGGAATGAAATAAACTTTACTAGTCTTATTTCTTTTTATAGATATCCATTCATTAGCATCAAATCGTTTAATAATATCTATATACTTAAGATTAATCATTTCAGAAAAGCCTAAACCTGTATAACAACAAAAAACAAACATATCCTTAATTTGTTGAAGTCTTTTAATATTAAATTCCTTTTCTTCTAATGATTTTAATTCTTCAACACTTAAAAATAACACTTCCTTCTTTAGCCTTTTAGCTTTATAACCATAGAATGGGTCTTTATCTAGATAATTTTGATTTATTGCAAATGAAATCACCTTCCTAACTCTCTGTATTGCCTTATTTAAAGTACTTACTTGGAGATTTCTTTCAGTTCTAAGATAATACTCGAAATCAGTTATGAAATTGTATTTAAGAGCATTTAAGTCAATGTCTTTTATATGCTTTTTCCATTGCAAATACGCTTTTAAATGAATTAAAGATTCTTTATATTTTTTATACGTTACAAGCTTAATCTCTTTGTCAATTAGTTTTTCAATTCTTTTTAAATATCTATTATACATTTCAATTAGTCCAACTTCTTTTCTTGATGGAATTCCTTTATAATTAGAATATACATCCTCAATTGTAAAATCTGAATCGTTCACTAATAGATATAAAAAAACCTGATTAATTTTATTCTTAATCAGGCTTAACTGTGAGTTTATCAATATGTTTTCTTTATTTAGGAAAGTGAGTTCTTGCTTTGAACCATCCCAATGTTTGGGAATGATTAATATTCCTGTGGAAAATTCTTTTCTTTTTTTATTATAAGTGACTCTACACTTAATAATAATTTTACTATCGTTTCTCATTTTACTCTTAGGTAAAATGAATAAAATACTTAATTTTTTCATGGCTTATAATTTAAATGTTTTTTTGTGGAAATTGAATGGGACACCCGAAGATTTTTTAAGGACACCTAATTGACACCTTTTTATTTGAAAAAAGTATCTTTTAAGCAGTATGATTTTACAAAAGTGTATAAAATCAAAAAAGCTATCCAAATTCTGATAAATCAGAATATATGGAAAGCTTTTCATTGGTCTAACTACTAAACCTGCTACGAGTTACAAAGTCGCAGCGTAAACAACACAA
>Ga0102814_10000925_pt1 | contig 21000 bp, 15 predicted proteins | sample ColrivemetaGS741_FD_79112 | JGI IMG/M metagenome (GOLD analysis project Ga0102814, IMG submission 79112) | Estuarine microbial communities from the Columbia River estuary - Flood tide ETM metaG S.741 | ecosystem: Environmental > Aquatic > Marine > Intertidal zone > Estuary | place: USA...
CATCTGATGGAATGTATCAACGTGATCCGCTCCAAGGCGCGTCAGGGTGCGCAACCGCCCAACGAATTTGTCGCTCTGGATCACCTGCTGCATGACATGCGCCTGTACAAAAGCGCAGCTGAAGTGAAGGTGATGAAAGCTGCTGCCGAGATTTCCGCGCGCGCCCATGTGCGGGCCATGCAGGCCAGTCGTGCCGGTCTCTACGAGTACCATCTGGAAGCCGAGCTGGACTACGAGTTTCGCAAGGGCGGAGCGAAGATGGCCGCCTATGGCTCGATAGTCGCGGCCGGACGCAATGCTTGCATCCTGCATTACCGCGAGAACGATGCCGTGCTCAAGGACGGTGATCTGGTGCTGATCGATGCCGGCTGCGAGATTGACTGCTACGCCAGCGATATCACCCGTACCTTTCCGGTCAGCGGGCGCTTCAGTGCGGAGCAGAAAGCCATTTACGAGTTGGTGCTCAAGGCGCAGCAAGCCGCTTTCGATGTGATCGCCCCGGGCCGCCACTGGAACGAGGCGCATGAGGCCACCCTGCAGGTAATCGTCAGTGGCCTGATCGAGCTCGGCCTGCTTGGCGGCACCCTCGAGGAGCAGCTTGCCAGCGAGGGCTACAAGGCCTACTACATGCACCGTGCCGGTCACTGGCTGGGCATGGACGTGCATGACGTCGGCGACTACAAGGTCGGTGGTGAGTGGCGCGAGCTGGAAGTCGGCATGGCGCTGACTGTCGAGCCGGGTATCTATATTCAGGCTAATGACGAGCGGGTAGCCAAGAAGTGGCGTGGCATCGGTGTGCGCATCGAAGACGATGTGGTGGTGACCAAAGCCGGTTGTGAAATTCTCAGCGGCGGGGTGCCCAAGCAGGTTGCTGACATCGAGGCACTGATGCAGCCGATAGCCGCGGTGACCGAGCAGGCACTGCCGGCATGAGTCGAGTGCAGCTGGCGATTATCGGTGGTGGCCTGGTCGGTGCCAGTCTGGCGCTGGCTTTGCAGGAAGGTGCCCGTCAGCGTGGCTGGAAGATCGTGCTGATCGAACCTTTCGCTCCGGGTAACAGCTATCAGCCCAGTTACGATGCACGCGCTTCGGCGCTTTCTTATGGTACCCAGCAGATTTACCAACGCTTTGGTCTGTGGCCAGAGCTCAGCCAGCATGTGGCGGCGATTGCACAGATTCATGTGTCCGAGCGTGGTCGCTTTGGCGCGACCCGCCTGACCGCCAGAGAGGAAGGTGTGCCGGCACTGGGCTATGTGGTGGAAAACGCCTGGCTTGGCCAGTGTCTTTGGCGCGCGCTGGATCCGGCAGTGGTCGAGTGGCGTTGTCCGGCGCAGGTTAATGCAATGGAAGCGCTTGATAATGGCTATCGCCTGATCCTGGATGACGGCTCGAATATCGATTGCGATCTGGCCGTATTGGCCGATGGAGGTCGTTCCGGTCTGCGCGAGCAGCTGGGTATTTCCATCGAGACCACGCCCTATCGGCAGACCGCACTGATCGCCAATATCACTCCGGCCGATGCCCACGCCGGGCAAGCCTTCGAGCGCTTCACCGAAGAGGGTCCGCTGGCTTTGTTGCCACTGCCGGAAAATCGCTGTGCACTGGTCTGGACGCGCCCTGGTAAAGATGCTGAACGTTTGCTGCAACTGAGTGATAACGCGTTTCTTGCCGAGTTGCAGCAGGTCTTTGGCTATCGACTGGGCGCGCTTAAGCAGGTCGGTAGTCGCCATCTGTATCCGCTGGAACTGATCGAGGCAGGCGAACAGGTTCGTCCGCATCTGGTGCTGCTGGGAAATGCCGCGCACAGCCTGCATCCGATCGCCGGACAGGGCTACAACCTGTCACTGCGCGATGCGCTGTGTCTGGCTGAAACCCTGCTCGACAGTAAGGCCCCATTGGGTGATTTCGCTACCTTGCAGACGTATTTGCAGCGGCAGACGCTGGATCAGAATCTCACCGTGGGTTTTTCCGACCGGGTTACCCGGCTGTTCTCCAATGATCAGCCATTGCTGGCGGCCGGGCGCAATCTGGGTCTGCTCGGTCTAGACCTGTTTCCGCCAGCCAAGCGCTGGTTTGCCCGTCAGGCCATGGGCCTGGGCATTCGTACCGATTAACCCGGGAGAATTCATGCAAGCCGATCTGATCATTGTAGGAGCCGGGATGGTCGGCAGCGCACTGGCGCTGGCGTTGAAAGACAGCGGTCTGAATATCCTGCTGCTCGACGGCGGTCCGCTGGAAGTCAAGCCGTTTGACCCGCACTCGACCTTCGAACCGAGGGTCAGCGCGTTGTCGATGGCCAGCCAGCGCATCCTTGAAAGGGTCGGTGCCTGGGACGGCATGCACGCCCGGCGCGTCAGCCCTTACGCCGAAATGCAGGTGTGGGACGGGAGCGGCACCGGCAATATCCATTTCTCTGCGGCCAGCGTGCATGCCGAAATGCTCGGCCATATTGTTGAGAACCGGGTGATCCAGGACGCACTGCTCGAGCAGCTTCTCGGCAGTGGCGTGCAGGTACTCAGTAACGCCCGTCTGGATTCGTTGCAGCGCAGCGCCGATGGCTGGCAGCTGACTTTGGCCGATGGTCGCGAACTGCAGACTGCCCTGCTGGTTGCTGCAGACGGCGCCAACTCCGCGGTGCGCAGGCTGGCTGGCTGCGCCACCCGCGAGTGGGATTACCTGCACCATGCGATTGTCAGCAGCGTGCGCTGCTCCGAGCCACACCAGCGTACCGCCTGGCAGCGCTTTACCGATGATGGCCCGCTGGCGTTTCTGCCATTGCAGCGTGATGGCGATCAGCACTGGTGTTCGATTGTCTGGTCTTGCACACCCGAGCATGCCGAGCAGTTGATGGCCTTGGATGATGCAGCCTTTGCTGGTGAGTTGGGCAAGGCCTTCGAGCAGCGACTTGGTGAGGTGCTCGAGGTTGATCCGCGTATGTGCATTCCGTTGCGTCAGCGGCACGCCAAACGCTATGTCGAGCAAGGGCTGGCGCTGATTGGCGATGCCGCGCACACCATCCATCCGCTGGCCGGGCAGGGCGTAAATCTTGGGTTCCTCGATGCCGCAGTGCTCGCCGAAGTGCTGCTGCACGCCATTCAGCGCGGCGAGCGGCTGGCCGATGAGCGTGTGCTCAGCCGGTTCGAGCGCCGGCGCATGCCCCACAACCTGGCGATGATGGCGGCAATGGAGAGCTTCGAGCGGCTGTTTCAGGCCACGCCACCACCGTTGCGCTGGCTGCGAAATGCCGGGCTGAGTCTGGTCAACGGTCTGCCTGAAGCCAAGGCACTGTTCGTGCGCCAGGCGCTGGGGCTGAGTGGCGATCTGCCGGAACTGGCGCGCGTCCAGAGCTAGGCAGGGTTTAGTTGCGGAAGACGCTTCTTTTTGCAAATGAGACTTGCTATCATTCGCAAAAGTACTCCTGATCGAGGTCCTGCCCATGTTGTTTCAACGCTCACTGCTGGTTGCCTTTTCTGCCTGCCTGCTAAGTACGCCAAGCCTTGCTGCCGAAGAAGTGGTTGTCTACTCCGCGCGCATCGACGAGCTGATCAAGCCGGTATTCGATGCCTATACCGCCAAGACCGGCGTGCCGATCAAGTTCATCACCGACAAGGAAGCGCCGTTGCTGGCGCGCCTCAAGGCCGAGGGCAAGAACACGCCGGCAGATATGTTGATCACCGTGGATGCCGGCAACCTCTGGCAAGCCGAGCAGGAGGGCGTCCTGCTGCCGCTCGAGTCCGCGACTATCGAAGCCAATATCCCGGCGCAGTACCGCTCTGCCAGCGGTGCCTGGACCGGTCTGTCACTGCGTGCACGGACCATTGCTTACTCCACCGAGCGCGTCACTCCGGAAGAATTATCGACCTACGAGGCACTGGCCGATGCCAACTGGGAGGGTCGCCTGTGCCTGCGCAGCAGCAAGAAGGTCTACAACCAGTCGCTCACCGCGACCCTGATCGAAACCCACGGCGCAGCCAAGACCGAGGAAATACTCAAGGGCTGGGTCAACAATCTGGCCACCGATCCGTTTGCTGATGACACCGCATTGTTGCAGGCCATCGATGCCGGCCAGTGTGATGTTGGCCTGATCAACACCTACTACTACGGCCGTTTGCACAAGCAGGACGCGGACCTGAAAGTGAAACTGTTCTGGCCGAACCAGCAGGACCGCGGCGTGCACGTCAACCTGTCCGGTGCCGGCGTGACCAGGTACGCGCCACACCCGCAGGCTGCCCAGCAGTTGCTTGAGTGGATGAGTGGTGCCGAGGCGCAAGGCTTGTTCGCCAGCCTGAATCAGGAATACCCGGCCAACCCGACGGTCCAGCCATCGCCCGAAGTGGCTGCCTGGGGCGAGTTCAAAGCTGACAGCGTCCCGCTGGAAGTGGCCGGCAAGCGTCAGGTCGAAGCCACCATGCTGATGGATCGTGCTGGCTGGAACTGAGTAGCGTCTGAGCGCATCAGTTCCAGCGTGAATCGACGGGCTTTTTGCTGGCGCTGATGGGGTCGGTTGCGACAATGCCCGGCTGTGTCGGTTGCTTGAGCAAGGCGCTTGCCGCGGTATCGCCAAGCCAGTCTTCAACCCGTGTGCGTTGCGCTGCAGGCAGTGTCTGGTAGCGCCAGCGCAGGCGCTGCCAGCAATGGCGTTGGTAGGGATTGCTGGGTGTGCTGAAGGTGACGCCATGAGTTTGCCAGTTAACCCGTTTTGCTCCGCTATCTACCGCCTGCTCGTTTGCATCCAGGTAGGGCAGGTAATCCGTGCAGAGCATTTTCAGCAGGGCTTGCAGTCCTTCAGGCAGTTCCGCTGGCATAGGTAGCTGATCGGAATGGGCGGGTTGCAGGTTCCACAGCCGCTCGACCCACGCATGCACCAGCGGCGCCTGCGTGCGCATGATTCGTGCCGGCGTCGGGTCGCTGTAGAAGTGGCGGAACATCGAGCCGAAAAAGCCCATGTCGGCCTGGGTGGGTCGCTGGCCCAGTAGGAAAGGTCGATCCGCCAAGGCTTTTTCAAGCGCATCCAGCACTTCCGGATAGAGTGCTTCGACCACCGGCGACGTGTCGCGTGTGATGCCGTCGCCCTTGAGAAACAGCCGGCGCTGGCGGCGCTTGATCAGCCAGCGCCGGCAAGGCAGCGGCAGCGGTACATCACGCAACATGCTGCGCGCCAACTGGTCGCTGAGTTGGCAAGCATCCTCGTCGAAATTCCAGCGGTAATACATGGCCGGACGCCATAGCCATTCATCGCCGAAGTCTTCCAGCAGGTCGGCGATAAAGTTGACTGCCGGATCGGCCGGATAGAGTGCCGGTTGTGGCCGCTCGTGTTCGAAGTGCTCGATGATCCGTGTGCTATCGGTTAGCCAGCGGCCATCGGGCAGCTCAAGCTGCGGCATCTGCGCCACGCCGGTGATACGGGCAAAGCGCTTGAATGATTGGCTGTCCATTTCCAGCTGTTCATATGCCAGCCCTTTGGCGCGCAGGTAGCCTTCGAGCTTGCCGGTAAAATAGGACTCGGAGAGTCCATGGACTTTTAACGGTCCAGCCCGGTCAGTTTGTTTCATTGGACAAAAATCCGCGCCAGCCGGCCCATTGATGACCAGTACAGATCACGGTTCCAGCCGGTGCTGGGGAACACCACGCCCTGGGTCAGGCCGCCGCTACGCACCCGCGCCAGTTCGGTACCATTCTCGATGTTCAGCACCACCACTTCTTCGCCGCGCTTGCGGTAATCGTTGACCACCAGTTCGCCGGTATCCGGGTAGCTGATCATGTGACTGGCGCAGCCGAAGGCATGCTTTTCCCAGAGTGGAGTCAGCGCATGGGACTGCGGGTTGAACCGCCAGGCGCGCAGATAGCTGTTTGCCGAGTCATAGGCAACGACGATCTGCCGCTTGAAGTCATGCAGTGGCGGGTTGGTCACGCTGCCGCCGCTGAGGCCGCTGATGGGCAGAATCTCGCGGTTGTGTGAATTATCCAGCGCGACACGAATCAGCCGGTTGGCTGTTGGACTGACCCCGGCGCCGACCATGCGGGTGAGGTAGCGGTGTTTGCCATTGTCCATGAACCAGGCATGCCCGCCCTCCAGCACCACATCCCAGCCGTAGGTCTGGCTGCTGTCGCCGATGTAGTCGCAGTGCCAGTCCGGATCGAGGCGCAAGGTATGTGCAGCATCGTCCCAGTGGTAACGCATGATCGAGCGCACGCCGACCACATACAGGGTGTTGCCGCTGCTGCTCAGCCGCGCAATTGACGGTTCCGGACATTCGATATCGGCGCACACCGGCTCAAGCGTCTGCGGGTCGAGCACGCTGATGCGGGCCTTCACGCTGTCCGAGAGGTTCTTGGTCACCAGTAGGCCATTGTCGAGGATGACGAACGAGTTGTAGGGCAGGTCCACCGGGAGCTGTTGGCTGGCCAGTGGTTCGCAAGCACGATTGAGGCGATGGGCATAACGGCCATAGACCACGTAGATGTCACCGTTGCGGTGAATCGCCATGCCGCCGGGCCACAAGGGACCGCCCTTCAGACGCGGTGATTTGCAGAGGGTTTGCAGGGTCAGCGGGTCGATCAGCTCGACGCAGGAAGTGGTCGGCAAACCGAGGTGGGAGCGCAGTGCCGAGTGTGTCAGCAGGTACACCTCACCCGGCGCGCCGAGCACGGTCATGGTCGATATCAGCGTATTGCGCGTCACGCAGCCAAGCCGTTCACCCGGTTGCAGGTTAAGCCCGCTGCCACTTCGTGGAATCTGCAGGCGCTGCGGGCCGCCATCTTCGGCAGGCCAGGGACTGTTCAGATAAGCGGAAGATGACATGGCGGCCCCGGATACTTGAAAGTTAACTGCAGGTTAATCGAAAGCCAGACCCGCGCAAGCAGTTGAATGCACGGGTATCCAGCGGGCTGATCGGCAGTCAGCCAGCGATTGCTGGCACAGGTGGCGCAGCAGATCGTTATACTGGCCGCCCCTTCTTTATTGCAGCGCTGCGGAGTGCCTGTGCCCCATTCCATCCGACGTCGCTGGTATGTGCCTGCCGTGGCTATGGCCGCGCTGGTGATCCTGCCGCTGAGCGTGCTGCTGCTCAGTTGGCAGCAGGTGGACGTGGCGATCTGGACGCACCTGTGGCAGACCCAGTTGCCGCGTCTGATCGGCAACACGCTGCAGCTGGTGCTTGGCGTGGGTGTCGGCGTGCTGCTGCTGGGTGTCAGCCTGGCCTGGCTTACGGCGTTGTGCGAGTTCCCCGGGCGGCGCTGGCTGGACTGGGCGCTGATGCTGCCGTTTGCCATTCCGGCCTATGTGCTGGCGTTTGTGTTTATCGGTCTGCTGGACTTTTCCGGGCCGCTGCAAACACTGCTGCGCGAGTACTTTGGCGCGGGCTTGCGCCTGCCCAGAGTGCGTACTGGCGGCGGGGTGATCGTAGTGCTGGTGCTGGTGTTCTATCCCTACGTCTATCTGCTGGCGCGGGCTGCATTCATGGCTCAGGGCAAAGGGCTGATGGAGGCGGCGCGGGTGCTTGGTCTGTCACCCTGGCAGGCGTTCTGGCGCGTGGCACTGCCGATGGCGCGCCCGGCCATTGGCGCCGGCATGGCGCTGGCGGTGATGGAGACGCTGGCGGATTTCGGTGCTGTTTCGGCGTTCAATTTCGACACCTTCACCACGGCGATCTACAAGACCTGGTACAGCCTGTTCAGCCTGAGTAGCGCCGCCCAGCTGGCCAGCCTGTTGCTGCTGTTTGTCGCGCTGGTGCTGTATGGGGAGCGCAAGGCGCGTGGTGCGCAACGGCCGGTGCAGGAGCGCGCGCGCAGCCGCGCGTTATACCGGCTGACCGGCTGGCGTGCGCTGGCGGCGTCCGGCTGGTGCGGGCTGGTGTTTGCCTGCGCCTTTGTGATTCCGCTGCTGCAACTGCTGGTGTGGTTCTGGCAGCGGGCGCGCTTTGATCTCGACCAGCGTTATGTCGAGCTGATTTTGCACACCCTCTACCTTGGCGCAGTCGCGGCGGTACTCACCGTAGTGCTGGCGTTATGCCTGGCGTTTGCCCGTCGCCAGCTGCCTAGCCGGCGCATGGGTGCGCTGGTCGGTATCGCCAATCTGGGTTACGCACTGCCGGGATCGATGTTGGCGGTGTCGATCATGCTGGCCTTCAGCTATCTGGATAACCAGCTGGTTATCCCGCTCTCGGAACAGTTCGGCGGAGCCGGCAAACCGCTGCTGGCCGGTAGTCTGACCGCCATGCTGCTGGCTTATCTGATCCGCTTCATGGCGGTGGCCTATAGCCCGTTGGAAAACAGTCTGGCACGCATTCGACCGTCGCTGCCGGAGGCGTCCCGCAGCCTTGGAGTCAGTGGTCGGCAGATGTTGCGGCGGCTTTATTTGCCATTGCTGCTGCCGGGTACACTGAGTGCCGCGTTGCTGGTATTTGTCGATGTGCTCAAGGAGATGCCCGCTACTCTGCTGATGCGGCCGTTTGGCTGGGACACCCTGGCGGTGCGGATCTTCGAACTGACCAGCGAAGGCGAGTGGGCGCGCGCGGCATTGCCGGCGCTGACGCTGGTGGCGGTAGGCCTGTTGCCGGTGATCGTGCTGATCCGTCGTTCGGGGCGGCGGATCAGCTGATCCGGCGCGGTAGGGTCCTGCTTGCCGTAGGTTGGCCCGAATCGATAACCGCGAGTTGAAGGGTCAGGGCTGACCCGGGCAGGTCCAGACGGTTTCAATGATGTTGGTCTGCATATACACACCCTTCGGCGCGTACTCACCCATCACCCTGTCGATGTCGGCATCCTTCTCGACGCTGTCCACACCCTGTTTGAAGTCCGGCGCGGCGAGCATGTTGCGCAGTTGCACCACGCCGGCATCCGGGTCCTTCACGCCGTCACCGTTGTCGGCAATCGGCAGCCAGGCAACACCGCATTCGGGGTAGGCAATCCGCGGACGATCCTTGGCTTTGCTGACCATGATGGTGTAGTAGCCGTTGGCATCCAGCGGCACCTGTTCGTCGTGCACGCAATCGTTGACGCGGGTATTGGCAAAGCCCTGGTTGGAGCACATTGACCAGTAACGCAGCTGGCCTTCGCCCATGATCTTGTCGCCATGCAGCGTTTTCGGCGTGGTCGGCGCCTTGCCGCGCAGCACCAGCACATCGCCGAAGCGGGTGTTGACGATGCTGCGGATGTACTGGTTGTCCAGGTTGGGGAAGAAGCCACCCTCGCTGCGCCGCGCGTTCGGATTGACCTTGCCGGTGTAGATGCCGAGCAGGCTTTCACGGTCGAGCTGGATATGCCACTCCGGTGTCTGCTGGGCTGGATGGGTGTCCGGCTTGCCCGGCTGGTTGAGCAGGGCCAGATATTCGGCTTTCGGAATGCCTACGGCGGCCAGCGACAGGCGCGGGAACTGCGCCGCGTTCATCGCCTGGCAGGCCTCGGCACCTTGCAGCACGCTGCCATCCTTGAGCGTCAGCACCGGCTCGGGCAATGGCGCGCCGCCGGTCGGATGCAGGCCTTCGTCGGAGGCGTAAATGCGATAGAGCACGATCTGCTGGCCGTTCTTGCTGGTCGGTGCATGCAACGGGCGACCGTCCTGATTTCCTTGCGCCTGGCCGATCACTTCTTTGCCGGACTTCGCCTCGTTGAGCACGCTGACGCGGTAGTCACGTTGCTTGTTGTCGCGCCGGGCGCCGGGGATAAACGGGTTGACGCTGCCTTCAGCTGGCTTGATCAGATAGTCCGCCACCGACTCCAGCGGCACGCCTTTTTCGTCATAACTGATGAAGGAGATATAGCGCGAGTGCGGGAACTCGCCCTTGAGCTCCAGCTTGGCGCCTCCCGGGGTATTGAAGATGGCTGCCCAGTAGGCGGTGGCAGTATCCGGGTAGGCCGAGTTGGCATAGGGGTCGCCACTCACCGGGCCGTGGGAGAAAAAGCAGTTGCGCGGACCGGGCACGCCGATGGCGTCAGCGGCGCTGACCCGGGTATTGAGTCCGAGGACAACCGCACTAGCGAGAATGGTGTGAAGGATCAGGGATTTCATCGTCGGCCTCCGTCGGATCAAAGGGGATTCGCTTCTGTAGCAGCAAGTGCGGCGGGATCGAGAAACTCGCTGAAGCCGTGCAGGAATATCTGGCTCATCCAGCTCACCACCTGCTCGCGGTCAATCTCGCTCTGGCTGATCAGCAGCCAGCGCAACATGCCGATCATCTGGCCACTCAGACTGCTGCAGATGACCTCCAGCGGAGCGCCGGGCTGAATGTTCAGCTGGGCGCAACGTTGTTGCTGAAAGGCCAGGGACGCCTGGTAAAAGCGACTGAACATGCGTTCCAGCGGAACCGGTCCGGCCTGACCGGTGACGAACAGGCGGAACACTTCTGGCCGTGCCTGCGCGTGCTCCAGCACTGCGCGTACGACACGGCCGTTGAACAGGCTCTCACGCAGGTTGCTGTTCCAGTCGATACTGTCCGAAATCGCATCCAGCATGTGCTCGACCTTCCAGCCCAGCAGCCCGTCGAGGTCTTTGAAGTGGCGATAAAATGTGGCGCGCGCGACCCCGGCGCGTTGCAGAACCTGCTCGACGGTTGGCGATACTCCCGGTTGCTCCAGCAATATTTCGAGCTGGGCGTCTGCCAGCTTTTGCCAGCTGCGTTCACTGCGTGGGTCGGCCACTGTTGCCTCGATGGTTTGGCGCTGTAGATTCCAGATTAGATACAAGAGTATCGAAGACATGGACCGTTGGTCAGGTTTTGGCGGTAAATTACCTGCTTATTAAGCTGAATGCTGACCTGTGCAAGATGACCCGCAGCGGCCTTGCCGTTACAATGCGCGCCTCTTGAAACATGCCAGCGCATTGCGGAGCCATCTATGGGACAACGCACCCCTCTTTACGACCAGCACCTTGCCCTGGGTGCCAAGATGGTCGACTTTGGCGGTTGGGATATGCCGCTGCACTATGGCTCGCAGGTCGAGGAGCACCATCAGGTGCGTCGCGATTGCGGCGTCTTCGATGTCTCGCACATGACCGTGGTGGATGTTTCCGGTCCGCAAGCCAAAGCTTATCTGCAGCACCTGCTGGCCAATGATGTCGAGCGTCTGACCACGCCGGGCAAGGCGCTTTATAGCGGCATGCTCAACGAAACAGGTGGGGTGATCGACGATCTGATTACTTACCTTGCCGAAGACGGTTACCGCGTGGTGGTCAACGCCGCCACCCGTGACAAGGATCTGGCCTGGATGCAGGCACAGACATCCGGCTTTGAGGTCATCCTCAACGAGCGACCCAATCTGGCCATGCTCGCCATTCAGGGCCCCAATGCCCGGACCAAAACTGCCGAGTTGCTATCCCAGGCACGTGCCGCACTGATTAACCAGCTCAAGCCGTTTCAGGGCCTGCCCGAAGGTGACTGGTTCATTGCACGCACCGGTTACACCGGTGAGGACGGCCTGGAGATCATGTTGCCGGCCGATCAGGCGCCGGCGTTCCTCAGCGAGCTGGTCGGTGCCGGGATTGCGCCGATCGGTCTGGGTGCGCGCGACACCCTGCGTCTGGAAGCCGGGATGAATCTGTACGGTCAGGACATGGACGAAAGCGTCTCGCCGCTGGCAGCCAACATGGGCTGGACCATCGGCTGGGAGCCGGCCAGCCGCGCCTTCGTTGGTCGTGCAGCCCTGCAAGCGCAACGTAGTGTCGGTAATCAGCCGCGGCTGGTGGGTCTGGTACTGGAAGAGCGCGGCGTGCTGCGTGCACACCAGATCGTCCGGGTCGAGGGTGTCGGTGATGGTGAAATCACCAGCGGCAGTTTTTCGCCGACCCTCGGCAAGTCGATTGCTTTGGCCCGCGTACCGGCGGCCACTGGCGATCGCGCCCAGGTGGAAATTCGTGGCAAATGGTTTCCGGTACGTGTGGTACAGCCAATATTTGTGCGCAATGGCAAGGCTTTGATCTAGGGTCTATGGATCCAACCTGTTAAATTTCCCGGCAGACCGATGCTGCCAATGACATTTGAGGAATGACACATGAGCAATGTACCCGCTGACCTGCGTTATGCCGCGAGCCACGAATGGGCCCGCCTGGAAGCCGACGGCAGTGTGACCGTGGGCATTTCCGACCATGCTCAGGAAGCGCTCGGCGATGTGGTATTCATCGAGCTGCCGGAAGTTGGCGCTAGCCTGAGTGCTGGCCAGCAGGCTGGTGTAGTGGAGTCGGTCAAGGCCGCATCGGATATCTATGCGCCGGTCTCGGGTGAAGTGATAGCAGTCAACCCGGCACTGGCCGACAATCCCGAGGTGGTCAACGAAGACCCTTACGGCAACTGGTTTTTCAAGCTGAAACCGGCGGCTGTCGCCGAGCTGGACAAACTGCTGGATGCTGCTGCCTATCAGGCCTCAGCCGACGCCTGATTGAATCGCCCCCTCTTGCTTGCAGGAGAGGGGCTGGGGTGAGGTGGACTGTCTGCCTCCATCCTGATCTGCGCCCTGCCGGGCGCGGGCATTACTCGAAAAGCTCCGCCAGCCACCGGCTTGATGGGGCTTTGTCATTTTTGAGGTTTATTTCATGTCGCAGTCCCCTTCGCTCGCCCAGTTGCATTCCGAAGCCTTTCTCGGTCGACACGTCGGTCCGGATGCTGCCGAACAGCAGGCCATGCTCAGTAGCCTGGCGGTGGCCACCCGCGCCGAACTGATTACGCAGACGGTACCGCCGGCGATTCGCCTGAATGGTCCACTGGCTTTGCCGCCAGCCCTGGATGAAGAAGGCGCGCTGGCCAAGCTGCGTGGCTATGCGGCGCAGAACCAGGTCTGGACCAGCCTGATCGGCATGGGCTACCACGGCACCCTGACGCCCACGGTAATCCTGCGCAACGTGCTGGAAAATCCGGGCTGGTACACCGCCTACACGCCCTATCAGCCGGAGATTGCCCAGGGCCGTCTGGAAGCCCTGCTTAACTTCCAGCAGCTGACCATCGACCTCACTGGACTCGATCTGGCCAGCGCCTCGTTGCTCGATGAAGCCACGGCTGCGGCCGAAGCCATGGCCATGGCCAAACGTGTGGCCAAGAGCAAGAGCAATCTGTTTTTCGTCGATCATAACTGTCACCCGCAGACCATCTCCGTGGTGCAAACCCGTGCTGAAGCGTTCGGTTTTGAACTGGCCATCGACAGTGTGGAAAACCTCGGTAACTACCAGGTATTTGGCGGCTTGCTGCAGTACCCCGACAGCCGTGGCGAGATTGTTGACATCAAGCCGCTGATCGACCAGCTGCACGCGCAACAGGCGCTGGCATGTGTCGCCACCGATATCCTCAGCCTGTTGCTGCTGACTCCGCCGGGCGAGCTGGGCGCCGATGTGGTATTCGGTTCGGCGCAACGCTTTGGCGTGCCGATGGGCTACGGCGGCCCGCACGCGGCCTTTTTTGCCTGCCGCGACGAATACAAGCGCGCCATCCCCGGGCGTATCATCGGCGTGTCCAAGGATGCCCGCGGCAACAGCGCCCTGCGTCTGGCCCTGCAGACCCGCGAGCAGCATATCCGTCGCGAGAAGGCCAACTCGAACATCTGTACCTCCCAGGTGCTGCTGGCCAATATTGCCAGCCTGTACGCCGTCTACCACGGCCCGCAAGGGCTCAAGCGCATCGCCCAGCGCGTGCAGCGACTGACCGCGATTCTGGCTGCCGGCCTTGAGCAGAAAGGCTTCAAGCGCCTGAACAGCCACTTCTTCGACACACTGACCGTGCCGGTCGGCGACCAGCAGGCGGCGATCCTTGCGCGCGCCCATCTGCAGTGCATCAACCTGCGGGTGATCGGTCAGGACATGCTGGGCGTCAGCCTGGATGAAACCTGCAACGCCGATACCGTGGCCAATCTGTTCGACCTGTTCCTCGGTGAAGATCACGGCCTGGACGTCGCCGCGCTGGATGCTGCCGGTGTGGCCAGTGGCATTCCCGCTGCGCTGGAGCGCAGTTCGGCGTACCTGACCCATCCGGTGTTCAACACCCACCACAGTGAAACCGAGATGCTGCGTTACCTCAAGCAACTGGAGACCAAGGATCTGGCGCTGAACACGGCGATGATCCCGCTCGGTTCCTGCACCATGAAGTTGAATGCCACCAGCGAGATGATCCCGATCACCTGGCCGGAGTTCGCCAACCTGCACCCCTTCGTGCCGGTCGAGCAGGCCGAAGGCTACCGACTGATGATCGAAGAGCTGGAAAGCTGGCTATGCACCATCACCGGTTTTGACGCCATCTGCATGCAGCCCAACTCGGGCGCGCAAGGCGAATACGCCGGTCTGCTGGCGATCCGCAAATACCACGAGAGTCGTGGCGATGCGCACCGCAATATCTGCCTGATCCCGGCTTCGGCCCACGGCACCAATCCGGCGTCGGCACAGATGGCCAGCATGCGTGTGCAGATCGTCGCCTGTGACGACGAAGGCAACGTCGATCTGGATGATCTGAAGCAAAAAGCCGCCGAAGCCGGTGATCAGCTGGCCTGTCTGATGGTCACTTATCCCTCGACTCACGGCGTTTATGAGGAGGGCATCCGCGACATCTGCGATGTCGTCCACAGCCACGGCGGTCAGGTCTATATGGACGGTGCCAACCTGAATGCCCAGGTCGGCCTGACCCGTCCGGCCGATATCGGCGCGGATGTGTCGCACATGAACTTGCATAAAACATTCTGCATTCCCCACGGTGGTGGCGGCCCGGGCATGGGCCCAATCGGGGTTAAAGCGCATTTGGCACCTTTTGTCGCCAACCACCCGGTGGTGGCGATCAAAGGCCCGAACCCCGGCAATGGCGCAGTCAGCGCAGCGCCCTGGGGTAGTGCCAGCATCCTGCCGATCAGCTGGATGTATATCGCCATGATGGGCCCGCAACTGGCCGATGCCACCGAAGTGGCGATCCTGAGTGCCAACTACCTGGCCAAGGCGCTCGGCGATGCGTTCCCGGTGCTTTATAGCGGGCGTAACGGTCGGGTTGCTCACGAGTGCATCCTCGACCTGCGTCCGCTCAAGGCCGCCACCGGTATCAGCGAGGAAGATGTGGCCAAGCGTCTTATGGACTATGGCTTCCATGCGCCGACCATGTCTTTCCCGGTCCCCGGCACGCTGATGATCGAACCCACTGAAAGCGAATCCAAGCACGAGCTGGATCGCTTTATCGAAGCGATGCTGAGTATCCGTGCCGAGATCGCCAAAGTGCAGGACGGCCAGTGGCCAGCCGAAGACAACCCGCTCAAGGGCGCACCACACACCCTGGCGGATGTGATTGGCGTGTGGGAGCGGCCTTACAGCATCGAGCAGGCGGTCAGCCCGACCAGCCATACCCGTCTGCACAAGTACTGGCCAACGGCAAACCGTATCGATAACGTCTATGGTGACCGTAATCTGTTCTGTGCCTGCGTGCCGGTGTCGGATTATGAGTAAGCGCTACATCAACAACCAAGCCGCCCCGCGGCGTCCTTGTTGTTGATATGGGTTGTCGGCGCCTGCCCGGCGCCGGAAAATTAATACTGGGCAGTTACACAGCGCTCTGACACTATTGGGAAGTCATACAGTTTTAGCTATCAACGAATAACAAACATTGGGGTCATCAGAATGAAAAAATTGCTTTGTGTAGCCATTGGCAGCGCCATGGCATTCAGCGCCCAGGCTATGGACAAAATTCCGCAACAAGATGGCCTCAAGGGTTACGTGTTTCTCGGTGCCTCTGGCAACAGTATGGAAAGCAACATGCTGGCAACCGTTGGTGGCGAAAAAGTCAGTGACAGGAATATTGATTCGGTAACCAGCTCACCGGACAGCAAAAGCTACAGCCGGATTACGCCAGCGTTCGAGTTGTCGTACACCCTTGCCGATTCGCGTACGCAGTTTTTTGGCGGTACCGAACTGGACGACTTCCTGACCCAGGACGGCTCGCTGGGCATAGGCATCCGTCAGGGTGTCGGCTCTTTTGGCAACCTGCGCGCGAGCCTGCTGGCCTCGGCCGAGCGTGAAGTGTACAAGGACCCCTACGTAGTCGGCGCCGATCGCAGTCGCACTGACCAGACCAGTAACGGTATGCGTCTGGGCTGGGAACACATCATGGAGTCCGACTTCGATATCACCTATACCCATCGCAAGATTGACCTCGACAAAGAGCGTAGCGGCGAAACTGCGCTGGTTGATGGTGGTCTGGCTCTCAATGCAAAACAGATCAATGATCTGGATCGTAACGGCGACTTCAACAAGCTGGACTTCGTCTACAACGCCCAACTCAGCCCGGACAGCTTGTTCGTCTCGACCTATAGCTACCTGAATGCCGATCTGGATGGCGATGCGATGGCGATGGACGGCTACGCGATGCAGTTCGACTATCGCTATACCGGCTTCGAGGACTGGGCGCTTAGTGCCAGCGCCGTAGTTGGCACCATGAGCAGCGACGACTACAACCCGATCTACGGCAAAAAGCAGCAGCAGGACAGCTATGGCGCTTCGCTGACAGCCGCTTATCTGGAACCCTTCGGCCTGAAGGACTGGAAGGCATTGGGGACCTTTGCCTATGGCAAACAGGACAACAACATCGACTTCTACGAAACCAGCATCTCCAGCGTCAATCTGGGCATGATGTACAACTTCTGATTGGTTGATGTTTTGAGAAGGGCGTATTCCGCGAGGGGTACGCCTTTTTCAGTTTCTGCGGCCGGCTTTTGTTAGTCTGAAAATCAAAACAACGCACAAAACATAAAATAAAAAGAGGTGCCGCATGCACACCAATTGCCTTGCATACAGTCTTTTAGCGGTCGCTATCAGTTGCTCAACCGCTGTCTTCGCAGGCTCTGACCACGCCCTTCCGGGCAAGGTCTACTGGGGCGATGAACATGTGCATTCTGGCTGGTCGGGTGATGCCGGTCTGGCCGGGAATGTTTTGCCGCCGGAACAGGCGGTGCGCTTTGCCCGTGGCGAAGAAGTCAAAACCACCACCGGCGCTATGGCCAGGCTGCAGCGCCCGCTGGACTGGATGGCGCTGACCGACCACTCCGATGGGATGGGTACCATCAACATGGTTCGCGAAGGCAATCCCGAGTTCATGCTCGATGCCAACGCCAAACGCTGGGGCGAAATGATGGATGCCGGCGGCGAGCAGGCGGCCAAGGCGGCCCGCGAGGTCATCAGTGCACAGGCGACCCGGACACTGCCGAAGATTTTCATGAACCCCAAGTGGATGATCTCGGCCTGGCAGAAAAACGTCGACATCATGGAAAAGTACAACGAGCCGGGTAAGTTCACGGCGTTCATTGCCTATGAGTGGACCTCCAATGGCGTGGACGGCAACAACCTGCACCGCAACGTGATTTTCCGCGATGGCGCGGACAAGACCCGCAATACACCGCCATTGACCACCTTTGTCAGTGCCGACCCGACCGTCCCGGGGATCGATCCGGAAAGCCTGTGGAAATGGCTGGGCGGCTGGGAGGCCAAGACCGCTGGCAAGGTGCTGGCAATTCCGCACAACGGTAACCTGTCCAACGGGCAGATGTTTCAGGAAACCCGCTTCAACGGCCAGCCACTGACCAGGCAGTTGCTGCAAGAGCGCGCGCGCTGGGAGCCGCTGGTCGAAGTGTTCCAGATCAAGGGCACCAGTGAGGCCCATCCGGGCCTGTCACCGAATGATGAATATGCCAACTTCGGCATCTGGGATACGGCCAACCTGAACGGTGTACCGAAGCAGGATGGCGATCTCAAAGGCGAGTACTTGCGCGAAGCACTCAAGACCGGTTTGCGCTTGCAGGAGCAGTTCGGCATCAACCCGTTCAAGTACGGCATGGTTGCCGGCAGCGATACGCATAACAGCCTGGCCACCGGTGGTGAGGAAAATAATTTCTGGGGCAAGTTCGTCGCCGATCAGCCGCGTGCGGGACGCTGGGAACATGTCTTTAACAAACAGCAGGACGGCACCCCGCGAATGGGCTGGACCCAGGTGGCGGCTGGTATTACCGGCGTCTGGGCCAACGCCAACACTCGCGAAGCGCTGTGGGATGCGATGAAGCGCAAGGAAACCTACGCATCATCTGGCCCGCGCATCTCGGTGCGCTTCTTTGGTGGCTATGACTTCAGCCATCAGGATGCCGATCCGGCAACCCTGGCAGCCACTGGCTATGCGCGTGGCGTACCCATGGGCGGAGATCTCAAGCCAGCACCGGCAGGCAAGGCCCCAACCTTTCTGTTTGCCGCACTGAAAGATCCGCAGGGAGCCAATCTGGATTCGGCGCAGATCATTAAAGGCTGGGTCGATGCCAAGGGTGAAACCCATGAGCGCATCTTCAATGTAGCCTGGAGTGAACATGCTTCACGCAAGGAAGTGAATGGCAAGCTGACGCCGGTGGGTAGCACGGTTGATTTGGCGACGGCCACCTACCAGAACAGCATCGGCGCCAGTGAGTTGCTTGGCAGCTTCACGGATCCCGAGTTCGATCCTGCGCAGCGTGCGTTCTACTATCTGCGCGCCGTGGAGATTCCGACGCCACGCTGGACTGCCTATGACGCCGTGCGCTTCAACGTGAAGATGACACCGGATGTGCCGATGATCGGACAGGAGCGGATAGTTACTTCGCCGATCTGGTACAACCCGAGCTAACGGCGCCCCAGGGTTTGATGTGCTGTCGGGCAGAGACTGATCTCTGCCCGATGTTATTTGGCAGTTGTTATCATCCATACCCGGCTCGTTGCGGCAACAGCCCTGAGCCGATAACCGAGCGTTTGGAGTACTGATTTTGTTGGGCAAGATATTCCGCGAGCCGCTGGTGCATTTTCTTTTTCTGGGTCTGCTGCTGTTTGTGTTGTACGGGGCAGTTTCACCACGTCAGGGCGATAGTGAGGATCGCGTCATTATCAGTCAGGCACTGGTCAACGAGATTGCCCAGGCTTTCCAGGCTACCTGGCAACGACCGCCGACTGTGCAGGAACTAAAGGGCCTGGTTGATTCGCGGGTGCGCGAAGAGCTGGTGTATCGCGAGGGCGTGGAGCTGGGGCTGGACCGTGATGACCCGGTGATTCGCCGGCGCGTGGCGCAGAAGCTGGAAGTACTGGCGGAAGAGTCAGCCGTGCAGCAGGCTCCCGACGATGCGCAGCTCGAAGGCTATCTACAGCAGAATGCCGGGCGCTACGCCCAGCCTGCCGTGGTGGCCTTCACCCAGGTGCTGTTTGATCCGGGCCGGCATGGTGCGCAGCTGGAGGCGGATATGCGCGCCGGTCTGGCGCAGCTTGAGGCGGGTACCAGTCCGGATCAGGTGGGTGATCGTACCCAGCTGCCCGGCGAGGTCAGCGCCACGCCGGTAGATCTGTTGGCGCGTGATTTTGGCGGCGAGTTTGCCCAGGCGTTGCCCGGCTTGCCGGTTGGGCAATGGAGCGGTCCGCTGGCCTCGGGTTTTGGTGCGCACCTGGTATTGGTCAGCAGCATGACGCCGGGACGAGCGTCGACGCTGGTCGAGGTACGCCAAGCCGTCGAGCGGGACTGGGAGAACGAGCAACGCCAGCAGGCCAAAAAGGACTACTACGCGAAGTTGCGCAAGAAGTTCGACGTCGTGATTGAAGCGCAACTCTCTCCGGTTGCGACCACGGGTCAACCATGATGCGGCGTGGCTGGCTGCTGATGTGCCTGTTGCTGAGCCTTCCGGCACTGGCGGATACTTTTCGCCCGGCGTATCTGCAGATCAGGCAAATTGATGCCGAGCACTATCAGGTGATGTGGAAAGTACCGGCGCTGGACGAGCAGACCACACTCAAGGTCAGTCCGCTGTTCCCGCCAGGCACTCAGGAGCTGGGTGTGCCGACGTCGAGTTATGCCAGTGGCGCGATGCTCAAACGCTCGAAAATCCGCGTGCCCGGCGGTCTGGATAATCAGCCGATCCGCTTTGACGGATTGGCCCCGCTGGGGCTGGATGTGCTGGTGCGGGTTGAGCGTGCAGATGGCAGTGAACAACTGGAGCGCATCCTGCCGATAGATCCGCAGTTCACCTTGCAGCCGGGTAAAGGCCCGCTGGAGGTGGTCAGCACGTATACGCTGCTGGGCTTCGAGCACATTCTGGCCGGCTTTGATCATCTGCTGTTTGTCTTCGCGCTGATTCTGCTGGTGCGCAACCGCCGGCAACTGATTCTCACCGTTACCGCCTTTACCGTTGCGCACTCGATCACGCTGGCGCTGGCCACACTGGATATCGTCAGTGTGCCGGGGCCTCCTGTGGAGGCTGCCATCGCCCTGTCGATCGTGTTCGTGGCGCTGGAAATTATGCAGCGCAGTCGCGGCCATGCTGGCCTGGCGACGCGCAAGCCGTGGCTGGTGGCATTCAGTTTCGGCCTGCTGCACGGGCTCGGATTTGCCGGTGCGCTGGCAGAAGTCGGCTTACCGCATAATGCCATTGCGCTGGCACTGCTGTTCTTCAACGTCGGCGTGGAACTGGGGCAGCTGACCTTCATCGCCGTGGTGATGGTGGCGGCCGCGCTGCTCAGTCGCCTGCTACGGATCAGCGCCGAACCACGCTGGGCACTGCAGCTGCAAGCCTATGTGATTGGCGGTCTGGCCAGCTACTGGCTGATCGAACGGGTCACGGCATTCTGGGTTTGACCAGGCTTCTTGAATCTGCCGCCTGTAGCGGTTTACCAGCGGTTGCGCACTTGCTCGGCAAAGCCGGGGAAGTCATGCAGTTGCAGGACAGTGCCGTCATCCAGCACTGCCGTGCCGCTGAAATAGCCGAATACCTGATGCTGTTCGGAGGCAATTGCCAGCAGATTGATGCGACTGCTGCGATCGACTGCGGGGCGGAAGTTCAGGTTCAGGCGCTGGTCATTGCTGCTGACATGCCAGGGCTTGAGCCAGTCGGCGCGGTCGAAGTGAAATTCGACCAGATCGAGCTTGTGGGCGCGACCGTCATGCAACAGCAGATTCTCCGAGGCGGGTGTGCGGTCGCTGAAGCCATAACCAAGGTTGAAGCCGAAAGGCACTCCATCCAGGTAGCCCGATGCCGAGGCCCAGTACCAGGTGTTGTTATAGGTCC
>Ga0102814_10000927_pt1 | contig 20973 bp, 16 predicted proteins | sample ColrivemetaGS741_FD_79112 | JGI IMG/M metagenome (GOLD analysis project Ga0102814, IMG submission 79112) | Estuarine microbial communities from the Columbia River estuary - Flood tide ETM metaG S.741 | ecosystem: Environmental > Aquatic > Marine > Intertidal zone > Estuary | place: USA...
CGTACATCCGGGTGCCAGATCAGTGCATCGGCGACCTGCTCCGGCTCCTTTTTGCCGGACAGGGCGCGCATCGAGCGGCGATCTTCGGCATAGGGCAAGGCGCCCTGGAACGACAATTCGGCATGACAGACACCCTGAATCGCCGTACCGATGCGCGCCGTGTTCATGAAGGTGAACATGGCTTCCAGACCCTTGTTCGGCTCACCGAGCATGTAGCCGGTCGCACCATCAAAATTCAGCGTTGCGGTGGCCGAGGCGCGGATGCCCATCTTGTGTTCGATCGAACCGCAGTTGACCGGATTGCGTTCACCCAGCGAACTGTCCGCATTCAGATTGAACTTGGGCACCACAAACAGCGAAATGCCGCGCGTGCCAGCCGGCGCATCCGGCAGACGCGCCAGTACGATGTGGATGATGTTCTCGGCCAGATCATGTTCACCGGCGGAGATGAATATTTTGGTGCCGGTCAGCCGGTAACTGCCGTCAGCCTGAGGCTCGGCACGTGTTTTCACTTGCGCCAGATCGGTACCGCACTGCGGTTCGGTCAGGCACATGGTGCCGGTCCATTCACCGGACACCAGCCGTGGCAGATAAGCGGCCTTCTGCTCGGCGGTGGCGTACTGCATCAGCGTATTGATGCAGCCCACACTCAGGCCGGGATACATGGTGAACGACCAGTTGGCCGTACCCATCATTTCCGACTTGAACACGTTGAGTGACATCGGCAGTCCCTGGCCGCCGAACTCCTCGGGAAAAGAAACACCCTGCCAGCCGCCGGCGACAAACTGCTGATAAGCATCTTTGAAGCCGGCCGGCGTGGTCACCGCACCATCCTTGAAATGACAGCCTTCGGCGTCACCGGAAGCATTCAGCGGGGCCAGCACTTCTTCGCACAGCGTGGCTGCACCGTCGAGGATCGCGTCGACCATCTCCGGTGTGGCATCGCCACCATTGGGCAGGCCGCGGTAGTGTGCCGGGTAGTCGAGCACTTCATTGATCAGAAAGCGCATATCGCGCAGGGGAGCCTTGTAAGCGTGCATTTCAATTACCTATATTTTCAGTGCCGCATGGATTACCCCCCCTCTCCCGCTTGCGGGAGAGGACTGCAGAGAGGGCTTTGCCGGGCTGATGCAATGCACACTTCTGCCTAACCCTCTCACCGGAGGGACGAGGGAACAAAAAGGAGCACCGCCAGTACCGGCACTCTTGCCGCAACAACAAGGCGATACGCAGGTTTGCGATTACCTTTCGAGGATGGCAACAACGCCCTGACCACCGGCAGCGCAGATCGAGATCAGGCCACGGCCGCTGCCTTTCTGTGCCAGCATCTTGGCTAGCGTGGCGACGATACGACCACCGGTAGCGGCGAACGGGTGGCCCGCGGCTAGCGAACTGCCGTTAATGTTGAGTTTGTTCAGATCTATCTTGCCCAGCGGTTTGGCCAGACCCAGACGCTCCTTGCAGAAAGTTTTGTCCTGCCAGGCATCCAGGGTACACAGCACCTGCGCTGCAAAGGCTTCATGGATTTCATAGAAGTCGAAGTCCTGCAGCTTCAGACCGGCACGCTCAAGCATGCGCGGCACGGCATAGGCCGGGGCCATGAGCAGACCTTCCTTCTTGTCGAAGAAATCGATCGCAGCCACTTCGCTGAAAGTGATGTAAGCCAGTACTGGAATGTTGCGCTCTTTGGCCCACTCTTCGCTGGCCAGCAGCACCGCCGAGGCGCCATCGGTAAGCGGGGTGGAGTTTCCTGCGGTCAGCGTACCCTGCCCCGGTGCGACTTTCTTGTCGAACACCGGCTTGAGCGAGCGCAACTTCTCGATGGAGATGTCGGCGCGCAGGTTGTTGTCTTTGCTCACGCCGTTGAACGGTGTCAGCAGATCGGTGAAAAAGCCGCTGTCGTAAGCGGCGGCCAGATTCTGGTGGCTCTTGAGCGCCAACTCGTCCTGCGCTTCGCGGCTGATTTTCCATTCCTGCGACATCAACTCGGCGTGCTCGCCCATCGACAAACCGGTGCGCGGTTCGCCATTGCGCGGCAGCGACGGACTGACCAGCATCGATGGACGCAAAGCAGAAAACGCCGCCAGACGCTGGGCAGTGGTTTTCGCCCTGGAGGCTTCCAGCAGAATCTTGCGCATCTTCTCGTTGAGCGCAATCGGCGCATCGGATGTGGTATCCACGCCACCGGCAATGCCGCTGTCGATATGCCCGAGAGCGATCTTGTTGGCCACCAGCATCACCGCTTCCAGCCCGGTACCGCAGGCCTGCTGCAAGTCGAAAGCCGGTGTCTGCGGCGACAGAGTGGTCGACAGCACGCACTCGCGCACCAGATTGAAGTCACGCGAATGCTTCATCACAGCACCGGCAGCGACATCACCCAGACGTTCGCCGTGCAGATCAAAACGATCGACCAGACCCTGCAGGGTGGCGGTGAGCATCTCCTGATTGGAGGCTTTGGCATACACGGTGTTGGAGCGTGCAAAGGGAATACGGTTGCCACCCAGAATGGCGACGCGACGAATAGTGCTCATAGCAATTACCTCACAATCAAGAGTCTTTGATATCAGTAGTCAAGCTGGCCGCGCAGGTGTGGCTTCTGCCCTTTGCTGTCGCGTACTTCAAACAGGGCTGCGACGTTTGTACGCGCAGTCCACAGGGTCGGTTGCGCCGGTAGGAACAACGGCGTCTTGAAATCCACCGCAACGCGCACGCTTTCCAATGGCCGCTGTGGCAGCACGCACGACAGCGCACGAGCTTTAGTCCACATACCGTGGGCAATGGCGCGGCGGAAACCGAATAACCTGGCCAAAACTGCGCTCAGGTGGATCGGATTACGGTCGCCGGAAACTGCACCATAGCGCCGGCCAATATTGGCCGCCGCGTTGAACTGCGCCTGGCAGGACAGTCGGTCAGATTCCCTGACCTGACTTGCATAAGCTTCGCCAGCCGGTTGTTTCACACCCAGTCGCAACAAACTCTGGGTGGCGCTCCAGATTTGTTCATCGTCGCGAAAAATGCCCAGCTCAAGGTTATAGACCTGACCTTTCTCATGGGCAAACAACTGGCCGCTGGTCATCTCTACCCGTACCGAATCACCGGCGTGCAGACTGCACTTCTGTTCAATCGTGTTAGCCAGATGCACCGTACCCAGGGCCGGCCAAGGGCAATCCGCCGAGTTCATGTATTGCATCACCAGCGCGAAGGTCAACATCTGCGGGTAGATCAGCGGCACACCCTGTGCCGGGGTAAAACCACAGAGCGCCATGTAGCGGGCAATATGCGCCGCATCCAGCACCACGTTGTCACGAACCAGCGTCACTTCGGGCAGCTCTTCAACCAGGCCGGGCCGTTTGCGGTTGGCTTCCAGCGCAGCGAAGAACATGCTGGGCAGACTTGGATCCTGCGTTACCTCAACGATTTTCATGCTCAGGCGCCCAGCAGGCTTTGGCCACAGACGCGCACCACGTTGCCATTAAGCCCCGCAGAGGCGGGACTGGCCAGCCAGGCAATGGTTTCGGCTACATCCACCGGCAAACCGCCCTGGCCCATGGAGTTCATGCGCCGGCCCGCTTCACGGATGGTGAACGGGATGGCCGCGGTCATTTGCGTTTCGATAAAGCCAGGCGCTACGGCATTGATAGTGATGCCGCGTTCTGCCAGCACTGGTGCCATGCTCTGCACCATGCCGATTACGCCGGCCTTGGAAAAGGCGTAGTTGGTTTGCCCAAGGATGCCAGCGATCCCGGAGATCGATGACACGCAGACAATCCTTGCCCCGCTCTTGAGAGCGCCAGCCTCGACCAGCGCGTCGTTGATACGCTCCTGAGTCGACAGGTTGACGTTGACCACCGACTGCCAGAGTGCGTCCTTCATATTGGCGATGGTCTTGTCACGGGTGATACCCGCGTTATGCACCACCACGTCCCAGCCACCATCAGCCAGCGCTGCTTCGCTGAGCAGAGCCGGCGCATCCGGCGCGGAGATATCCATGGCCAGTGCACGCCCGCCCAAACGAGCAGCGATTTCGTCCAGGCCATCCTGCGCCTGGGGTACATCGAGACAGATCAGTTGCGCGCCATCGCGCGCCATTACTTCGGCAATTGCTGCTCCGATGCCGCGCGAGGCACCGGTGACCAGCACCTTCTTGCCGGCCAGTGGTTGCGCCCAGTCAATCGTTGCGGATTCGGCTGTTGGCTGGCCGACACGGATTACCTGAGCGGAAACATAGGTCGAACGTGGCGACAACAGGAAGCGCAAAGTCGACTCCAGCTGATCTTCCGCACCCTCGGCGCAATAGACCAGATTGCAGGTTATGGCCCGCTTTAGTTCCTTGCCCAGTGCCCGACTCAAACCTTCCAGCGCGCGCTGCATGGTGGCTTTGCGTGGTGAAGTGCAGGCCTCGGGTGGCCGGCCGATGACGATCACCCGACCGCAGGGCAATACCGAACGGACTGTCTCGTGAAAAAAGTCATAGAGTTCATCCGACTGATTGCTATCAGTCATTCCGGTGGCATCAAATAGCAATGCCTTTACCTTGGCTCCGGGCTGGTCTCCCACCCCCCAGCGCCCACTGAGCAGGCCGTGCTGATTGGCAATCGACAACCACTGGGGCAGTGCGCGATGCACCACACTCGACACACCCATAGCAGCAAACGTCTTGGCCAGTGGTTGCAACAGCTCCGGTGTACCACCGCCACCGAGTAACAGCGTGCCATTCAGGACCGGCTGTTCGGGCTGGAAACGCTCAAGTACCAGTGGTTTTGGCAGGCCCATAAGGTCGGCCAGCTTGGCACCAAAGGAAGAGTTGGCAAAATTCAGGTAAGAGTCGCTCATGTCTGCTCAGTTCACTGCTTGATTGGTTCGGGAAAGGGCTGGCGCATTGGTTTCGAACGCCGCCGGCTACCCATTGATTAAAGCAGGTGAAAGGATATGAGCTAGACTCAGCTTTTAATACTCGCGTTTATTGGCACCCGAAATGACAGATGAAAAGTCGAATAATCAATCAGTTAGCCGAAGACGGCCGCTGCAGGAGCGTGCCCGTTTTAAGGTAGAACTCATATTGGAGGCCGCCACACGGCTGATCGACAAGGACGGGCTGGAAGCACTGACCACCAACCGTATCGCCGAAACCGCCGGTATCAGCATTGGCACCCTTTACCAGTACTTTGCCGATAAACAGGCGATCATCGACAAACTGGGACAACTCGTACTGCGCGAGGTGCGCGACAAACTGCGCAACAACCTGCAAGAGCAGACCGGCAGGAACCCCGACGAACAGGCGCGCATCCTGATTCGCACCATTTTCGGGGCCTTCGACGACCACTCACGGGTACACCGCGATCTGATCAACCATGCGCTGGCCCAGGGCAATCACCGCTTCATGGATGAAACCGCCAACATGGTCGTCGGCATCCTCAGTTCCAGCGGCATACCCGGTGACGATGGTCAGGTACGGCGCCTGTCAAAAGCTGAAGCATTCGTGCTGACCTGGTCGTTTGTCGGAGTGATTCGGGCATCGGCAGTAGCAAACGAGCACGACCTGCCCTACCCGCAGATTGAAGAGGCTCTGCTTCAACTGATCCGGCAGTTTGTGCTGGTGCGCAGCAGCTGAAGCTGGCGAAAAAAACCGGCTTGTGGCCATATGCAGCGCACAAAGTTCTTCAACCGCTTTAAATACGCCGGAGCAGTCTATGCCAGAGGCCACGCTTTATGTCTTTGCGATTTCTCACTATTGCGAGAAGGCGCGCTGGGCGCTTGAGTATCTCGGTATTCCTTATCGCCTGCACAACTGCGTTCCGGGGATGAACCGCAAGATCGCGAAAAAGCTCGATACGGCCCAGCCACCGCGCAAGAAAATTGGCTCTTTGCCGTTTCTGCATGCCGATGGCGAACTGATTGCCGGCTCGGGCGCCATTATAGATTGGGCTGAAATACATCGAGAGGACGGTACCAGCAGCCTGGCGGGTGACAACCCAGCAGTTGCGCTTGAACTGGAAAAACGACTGGACGCCATCGCCGGAGTGCATGTACGTCGCTTCTATTACTCCACCGCTCTGGTTGGTGACAGCTCGGCAGTACGCGCCATCTTCACCGATGACCTGCCCTTTATTGCCCGCTGGAGCACGCGCCTGGCCTGGCCGAAAATCGTACCTCTGATGATCAAGGGCATGGATCTGGGCGCCGGGCAGGGCATCCAGTCGCGAGACATAGTGCTGGAAGAGCTCGACTGGCTCGATGGCTTGCTGGCCGATGGTCGCCGCTACCTGACCGGGGATGTTTTTACCCGCGCAGACCTCACAGCGGCCAGCCTGCTCGCCCCGCTGGTCAATCCAGCCAACCATCCAACCTACGCAGCGCTAAGCATACCGGCCAGCCTGGAGGCGACTATCGAGGGTTGGCGAGATCGCCCGATACTGCGCTGGGTAAGTGATGTTTATGCGCAACAGCGCAAGCCAGCGGTATGAAACGCCGTCGCGCATGATTTGTTTCTTATCGAAGTCTTGTTGCCGGCATGAAAAAGGGCCCCGAAGGACCCTTTCGCTTTGCAGCTTACAACGTTAGGCGTCGGAAGCTTCAGCCGCTGCAACATCCTTGATCGACAGCTTGATACGGCCACGGTTGTCCACGTCCAGTACCAGTACCTTCACTTCCTGACCTTCCTTGAGAACGTCGGTGACTTTCTCGACACGCTGATCACTCAGCATCGAGATGTGCACCAGACCGTCCTTGCCCGGCAGGATGTTGACGAAGGCACCGAAGTCAACGATACGCTCGACCTTGCCGACGTAGATCTTGCCGATTTCCGCTTCTGCGGTAATCGCCAGTACACGCTGTTTGGCAGCTTCAGCAGCTTCCTTGGACTCGCCGAATATCTTGATCGAGCCGTCGTCTTCGATGTCGATCGAAGCCTTGGTCTCTTCGCAGATGGCGCGAATGGTCGCGCCACCCTTGCCGATCACATCGCGAATCTTGTCCTGGTCAATGCGCATGGCAACCATGGTCGGCGCGTTGTCCGACAGCTCGGCACGCGATTGCGCCAGCACCTGGTTCATCTGACCGAGAATGTTCAGACGCGCTTCGAGGGCCTGGCCCAGAGCGATTTCCATGATTTCTTCGGTGATGCCCTGAATCTTGATGTCCATCTGCAGTGCAGTAACACCCTTGGCGGTACCGGCAACCTTGAAGTCCATGTCGCCGAGGTGATCTTCATCACCGAGGATGTCGGTCAATACAGCGAACTTCTCGCCTTCCTTGACCAGACCCATGGCAATACCGGCAACCGGGGCCTTCATCGGCACACCCGCATCCATCAGGGCCAGAGAAGCACCGCAGACCGAAGCCATGGAGCTGGAGCCGTTGGATTCGGTAATTTCCGATACCACACGAATGGTGTACGGAAACTCGTCAGCTGTCGGCAACATGGCTGCAATGCTGCGGCGAGCCAGACGGCCGTGACCAATTTCGCGGCGACCGGTAGCACCCATGCGACCACACTCACCGACCGAGTACGGCGGGAAGTTGTAGTGCAGCATGAAGGGGTCTTTCTTCTCGCCTTCGAGCGTGTCGAGGAACTGTGCATCGCGCGAGGTGCCGAGGGTGGCAACGACCAGCGCCTGGGTTTCACCACGGGTGAACAGCGCAGAACCGTGAGTCTTGGCCAGCACACCGACTTCGATATTCAGACCGCGCACAGTGCGGGTGTCGCGACCATCGATACGCGGCTTGCCGTTTACGATGTTCTCGCGCACGGTGCGGTATTCGATTTCGCCGAAGGCTTCTTTCACTTCAGCAGCAGAAGGCTGACCTTCTTCAACGGCCAGCTTGGCAACCACCTGATTGCGCAGCTCGCCCAAGCGGTCATAACGCTCGTGCTTGACGGTGATGGTGTAAGCCTCGGAGATAGCAGCACCGAACTCGCTACGGATAGCGTTAAGCAGTACGGTGTTCTCCGGCTTGGCCTGCCAATCCCAGCGTGGTTTGGCGGTCTCGGCAGCCAGTTCAGTAATTGCCTGAATCACCGACTGGAACTCTTCGTGGGCAAACAGCACCGCGCCGAGCATCTGGTCTTCAGTCAGCTCTTTGGCCTCGGATTCCACCATCAGTACGGCATCTTTGGTACCGGCAACAACCATGTCCAGGCTGGAAGCTTTCTGCTGCTCGTAAGTCGGGTTCAACAGGTAGCCGGTATCCGGGTGGAAAGCTACGCGTGCTGCACCGATCGGGCCGTTAAACGGAATGCCCGAGATAGCCAGGGCAGCCGAAGTACCGATCATGGCAGCCATGTCCGGATCGGTTTTCTTGCTGGTGGAGATCACGGTGCAGATAACCTGCACTTCGTTCTGGAAGCCTTCCGGGAACAGCGGACGGATCGGACGATCGATCAGGCGCGAGGTCAGGGTCTCTTTCTCGGAAGGACGCGCTTCACGCTTGAAGAAACCACCCGGGATCTTGCCGGCTGCGTAGGTTTTTTCCTGATAGTGCACGGACAGCGGAAAGAAGCCCTTGCTTGGATCGGCTTTTTTCGCGCCGGTCACTGCAACCAGGACTGCAACGTCATCATCGACGGTAACCAGAACGGCGCCGGAGGCTTGACGGGCGATACGGCCTGTCTCGAGGGTAACGGTCGACTGACCGAATTGAAATTTCTTGATAACCGGGTTCACGGTGTTTTCCTTCTCTTTGGTTGCCTTGGGGGAAACGGATACTTACAGAATCTGGGGACAGTCAGTGGAGTCGGCCACTTGATTGTCTGAAAAAAGCCATCCGCCGGAAAGCCGAAAGCACAGGCCGGGACAAACCCGACCTGTGCTTCCAGATTTCCAGCTTCTGACTTGAGCCACGTCTTAGCGACGCAGACCCAGCCGGCCGATAAGGGCGCTATAACGTGCAAATTCCTTACCTTTCAGGTAGTCCAGCAGCTTGCGACGCTGGTTTACCATACGGATCAGACCACGACGTGAGTGGTGATCCTTACCGTTGGCCTTGAAGTGGCCTTGCAGCTTGTTGATGTTGGCGGTCAGCAGAGCAACCTGAACTTCCGGTGAACCGGTATCGCCTTCTGCTTGCTGATAGTCGCTAACGATCTGAGCTTTTTCTTCAACGTTAAGTGCCATGATGGGCTCCTAATGTGAACAGGCCGGGAACTGCTTCCCGTGTTTTAAAGTGAGGAATGACCATGCCTGCCAACAGCCACCCTCTATACCCAGCTGCAACCAACTTTAATGTCAGCTACAACCTTTCGGTCACTCTGACCGAATCAGTCGACGTGGCGCTATGCGCCCGTCTTCGGACACTTCACCAATACCGATAAAGCGCCCTTGATGATCTTGTACCCGAACCCAACCAAACCTGGGAGCATCTGCTACCCGAACCGGCTGACCATGCAACCAGTAATAGGCGCTGGGCTCGGTAAACTGCAACAGCGGCCAATGTTGCAACCCACTGTCCGACGGCAGAAGAAACTCGTCCAGAGCCTGAGAACCACCTTCAGCATGAATCTGCTCAAGTTTTTCCAGCGTTATCGACTGCTCCAGTGTGAACGGCCCCGCCTGCGTGCGCCGCAAACCGGCAACGTAAGCACCGCATCCCAACACCTGGCCGATATCTTCAACCAGGGTACGGATATAGGTGCCTTTACTGCACGCAACCCGCAAACTTGCACGCTCGGCCTCGCAATCAAGCAACTCGAGGCGCGCGATTGTAACAGATCGAGGCTCACGCTCCACTACTTCCCCAGCACGTGCCAGCTTGTAGAGGGGTTGCCCGTCTTTCTTCAGTGCCGAGTACATCGGCGGGACCTGTAGAATCTCACCGCAAAACTGCGGCAATACCGCTTCAATCTCGCTACGGCCTACAGTCACCGGACGTCGCTCAAGCACATCACCCTCGGCATCACCGGTGGTAGTAGTGGCTCCCAACTGCATCAGGGTGTCATAACCCTTGTCAGCATCCAGCAAGTACTGGGAAAACTTGGTCGCCTCACCAAAGCACAGCGGCAAAACGCCAGTCGCCAAAGGGTCAAGACTACCGGTATGCCCGGCTTTTTCCGCATTGAGCAGCCAGCGCACCTTCTGCAAGGCCGCGTTGGAAGTGAGACCCAGCGGTTTGTCTAGCAGCAGAATGCCGTTGACCTTGCGCCGAATGCGCTTTACCTGAGCCACCTGTTACTCCTTGGGCTCGTCCGTGGCATCGCCCTCGTGCTGGCGATCTTCAGCCACTGCACGCTCGATCAAAGCAGACAGCTCGACGCCGCGACGGATACTGGCGTCGTAGTGAAAGCGTAGCTGCGGCACGGTACGCAGCTGCATGGCTTTGCCCAGCTGCATACGCAGGAAGCCGGCGGCGTCCTGGAGGATTTTCCGATTCTGCTCAACCGTTTCAGCGTCATCCCCGTCCTGGCCCATGACAGTAATAAATACCTTGGCGTTGGACAAATCGCGGCTGACCTCCACTGCTGTAACGGTGACCAGTGCCAGTCGCGGATCCTTGATTTCACGCTGAATCAACTGTGAAAGTTCGCGCTGCATCTGATCGCCAATACGCTGGGTACGGCTATATTCTTTCGGCATTTCAACTACCTGCATACGTCACCGGCCTTGCAGCCTGGTGACTTTTTAAGCAGCAAACGCCCGATCCGGCCTAAGCCTGATCGGGCGCTGCGTGTTGCAACTACGCGCCTTAGAGGCTGCGAGCCACCTGTACTTTCTCGAACACTTCGATCTTGTCGCCGACCTTGACGTCGTTATAGCTCTTCACGCCGATACCACACTCCATGCCATTACGCACTTCGGCAGCATCGTCCTTGAAGCGACGCAGCGATTCCAGCTCGCCTTCGAAGATCACCACGTCGTCGCGCAGAACACGGATCGGACGGTTGCGATGGACGGTGCCCTCGATAACCATACAGCCCGCAATCGCGCCGAACTTTGGCGAACGGAACACATCACGCACTTCAGCCACACCGAGAATGTTCTCCCGCACGTCACTGCCGAGCATACCGGTCAGAGCCTTCTTGACGTCTTCGATGATGTCGTAGATCACGTTGTAATAACGCATATCCAGACCTTCCTGCTCGACGATCTTGCGTGCACCGGCATCGGCCCGCACGTTGAAGCCAAACAGTACGGCATTGGAGGCCAGTGCCAGATTGGCATCGCTCTCGGTGATACCACCGACACCGCCACCGACAACGCGCACTTGCACTTCATCATTACCCAGACCGGTAAGCGAGCCCTGCAGGGCTTCCAGAGAACCGCGCACATCGGACTTGAGGACGATGTTGAGGGTTTTCTTCTCTTCCTGACCCATGTTCTCGAAGATATTTTCCAGCTTGCCTGCGTGAGCACGAGCCAGCTTCACTTCGCGGAACTTGCCTTGACGGAACAACGCAATTTCACGGGCTTTCTTTTCGTCAGTCAGCACGCTCATCTCGTCACCCGCTTCCGGGGTGCCATCCAGGCCGAGAATCTCAACCGGGATCGATGGACCAGCTTCCTTGATTGGCTTGCCGTTCTCGTCGAGCATGGCACGGATACGGCCAAAATTGGAGCCGACCAGAATCATGTCACCCTGGCGCAGCGTACCGTCCTGAACCAGCACCGTGGCTACCGGGCCACGCCCCTTGTCCAGACGCGACTCAACAACCACACCGCGTCCAGGAGCCGACGGCATAGCTTTCAGCTCGAGAATTTCCGCCTGCAACAGTACCGCTTCAAGCAGCTCATCGACGCCGGTGCCTTCTTTGGCGGAGACCATAACGAACGGCGTATCACCGCCCCACTCTTCGGAAGTCACTTCGTGTGCCGAGAGCTCGCTACGTATGCGATCAAGGTCAGCACCCGGCTTGTCGATCTTGTTCACCGCTACTACCAACGGAACACCAGCCGCACGGGCATGTTGTACCGCTTCGATGGTTTGCGGCATAACGCCGTCATCCGCTGCGACAACCAGAATAACGATATCCGTCGCCTTGGCACCACGGGCGCGCATGGCAGTAAATGCCGCGTGACCAGGGGTATCAAGGAAGGTGACCATGCCACGATCTGTTTCCACGTGGTAGGCACCGATGTGCTGGGTAATCCCGCCTGCTTCACCGGCCGCCACCTTGGCACGACGAATATAGTCGAGCAGGGAAGTCTTACCATGGTCAACATGGCCCATGACGGTCACGACCGGGGCACGCGAAAGCGCCTCACCGGTGAACTTCAGGGATTCAGTCAAGGCATCTTCCAGCGCATTATCACTGACCAACTTGACCTTGTGACCAAATTCCTCGGCGATCAGCTGGGCAGTTTCCTGATCCAGCACCTGGTTAATGGTCACCGGGGTGCCGAGCTTGAACATGAACTTGACTACTTCGGCGCCCTTGATCGTCATCTGCGCGGCCAGATCAGCAACAGTGATGGTTTCGCCGATGCTTACATCTCGCACTATGGGTCCTGCTGGGCTCTGAAACCCATGTTGATTACGTTTCTTCAGCTTCGACTTGCCACCACGACCGCCACGACGACCAAAACTGTCGCTTTCATCATCAGTAGAACGCGGCGCCACGCGAGGCGTAGGAACTTTTTCCTTTTCCTTGACCGATGGGCGATGCTGCACGTGCTTGCGATCCCGACGCTCGTCATCATCGCTGCGTGTACGCTCAGGGCGACGCACTTCATCGCTCTTCTTGCGATCAGCCTGCTTGACGTCTAGCGGCACGGCATCAGCCACTGCTGCGAGCACCATTTCATCGGAAGGCACGGCTGGCGCCTCAGGCTTGGCAGGTGCCTCTGGCTCTGCAGCCTTGGCGCCAGCTTCGGCTTGCTTGGCCGCAGCAATTTCTGCCTGCACCCGCGCTGCTTCTTCAGCGACGCGCCGTTGCTCTTCCAACTCGCGCTGGCGTTCAGCCTCAAGCTCAGCAGGGCTGCGCTTGACGTAGGTCTTCTTTTTGCGGACTTCCACACTGACAGTCTTACTACCAGCGACCTTCAGTGTAGAGGTGGTTTTACGCTGCAAAGTAATCTTGCGCGGTTCTTCCACTTTTTCGCCGTGACTGCCCTTGAGATGCGCAAGCAGAGCTTGCTTCTCGGTATCAGTTACAACCTGATCGGCACTGGCGTGCGGCAGTCCTGCCTCTTGCATTTGCTGCAGTAGGCGCTCCACGGGCGTGTTGACCACCTGGGCCAGTTCTTTCACCGTGACTTGCGTCATGCACTTCTCTCCTGTGGCAGCAATTTACTCGAACCAGTGGGCCCGGGCTGCCATGATCAGCTTGCCGGCACGATCTGCATCGATACCGCCTATGTCGAGCAGGTCATCTACAGACTGCTCGGCTAAATCTTCACGGGTTACTACGCCTCGCTGGGCAAGCTCCACCGCCAGTTCACTACTCATGCCTTCAAGTGCAAGCAAGTCATCCGCCGGATGGATATCCGCCAGAATCTCTTCAGTGGCAATTGCTTTAGTCAAGAGTCTATCTTTGGCACGAGCACGCAGCTCATTGACGATATCCTCGTCAAAACCATCGATGCTGAGCATCTCTTCCATTGGCACGTAAGCGATCTCTTCAAGACTGGTGAAACCTTCGTCCACCAGAATCTGCGCAAGATCTTCATCAACATCCAGCTCATCCACAAAGTGCTGAAGAATGTCTCCGGTCTCTGCTTGCTGCTTGGCCTGAATATCTTCTTCAGACATGACATTGAGCGTCCAGCCAGTCAGCTGACTTGCCAGGCGAACATTCTGACCACCACGGCCAATGGCCTGAGCCAGATTATCTTCTGCAACAGCGATATCCATGGTGTGGGTATCTTCATCGACGATGATTGCCGCAACTTCAGCCGGTGCCATTGCGTTAATCACGAACTGCGCAGCATTGTCATCCCAGAGAACGATATCCACGCGCTCGCCACCAATTTCGCCAGATACTGCCTGAACGCGCGAACCACGCATGCCAATACAGGCACCCTGCGGATCAATACGCTTGTCCTTGGAGCGCACAGCGATTTTTGCTCGCGAGCCAGGATCACGCGCTGCCGCCATGATCTCGATCAGCCCTTCGGCAATTTCCGGGACTTCTATACTGAACAACTCGACCAGCATTTGCGGTGCAGTACGCGACAGGATCAATTGCGGCCCGCGATTCTCGCTGCGGATCTCTTTGAGCAAAGCACGCAGACGCGTACCGACCCGGAAGGTTTCGCGCGGAATAATGTCTTCGCGAGCCAGCATAGCCTCGGCATTGTTGCCCAAGTCAACAATCACACTGTCACGCGTAACCTTCTTGACTGTGCCGGAAATGATTTCGTCGATACGGTCGCGGTAAGCGTCAACCACCATGGCGCGCTCGGCTTCGCGAACCTTCTGCACAATGACCTGCTTGGCAGTCTGCGCAGCAATCCGGCCGAACTCGATCGACTCGATTTTTTCTTCAACGACATCACCGACTTTGGCGCCGGGTTTACGCTCCTGGGCCTCTTCGGCAGTCAGCTCGGCGTCTGCGTTTTCCAGCTCACCCTCTTCAACTACCGTCCAGCAACGGAACGTCTGGTAGTTACCGGTATGCCGGTCAATCTCGACACGCAACTCCGCCTCGTCGGGATAACCCTTCTTGGTCGCTGTCGCCAGCGCCAATTCAAGCGCCTCGAATATAACGCTGGCCGGTACGCCCTTTTCATTGGACACCGACTCAACAACTAGCAGTATTTCTTTGCTCATTGCACGCCTCGTGTTTCGCAATCCATTGGATCCGCGTAATCCGCGTCTTAATCAAAACGGGGAACGATGTTGGCCTTATCGATCATATCAATCGGCAACAGATACTCGTGATCATCCACCAGCACCACTACATCCTGCTCTTCAACCCCCCGAAGAGGGCCCTGAAAGTTGCGACGCCCTTCGTAGGGTGAGCGCAGCTTTATCTTCACCAGCTCGCCGGCATGCTTGGCAAATTGCTCAAGCGTGAACAGGGGCCGATCCATGCCAGGCGAAGAAACCTCAAGCGTGTACTCATTGCTTATCGGGTCTTCGACATCAAGCACACCACTGACTTGCCGACTTACTTTCTCGCAATCTTCAACAAGAATTCCGTTCGCATGGTCAACGTAGATACGCAACAAGGAGTGGCGCCCTTGTGAAAGGAACTCCAAACCCCAGTATTCGTAGCCTAGCGCTTCGATAACCGGAGCTAACAAGGTTTGCAACTGTTCTAGCTTGCTCGACACCTGGCCCACTCCTTACAAACGCCTAAAAATAAAAAATGGGCGAAACGCCCATCCATTCAGACCACGCCATAAAAAGCGACAATGGACTGTACAGCTAACAAAAAGCCCCTAAAGAGGGGCTCAGAGACCGCTACCTGCAGAGCTAGCTCACAGGCCGCTCGCAAGCGCTTCATGCCCGACAAGACACTGGGCGCAGAACCCAACAATAAAGCCGGGCACGAAGTATACGGCCGCGTCACACAAGGGTCAACTGAATGCCCTCTAACAACAAAGCCCGCATAGCGGGCCTTGTTGTTAATTGGTACCGAGGAGGGGACTCGAACCCCTACAGCCTAAGGCCACTACCACCTCAAGGTAGCGTGTCTACCAATTCCACCACCTCGGCAAAACTTTTAATACTGTACCGGAGCCGCTGGCACATCGTCAGAATCGCCGGCCGCCTTGGTTTGCGATTCAAGCACAGGCACATCACTAACAGCTGGCTGCTCAGGGGCAACTTCCAGGACCGCAGGAGAAGGAAGACCCTGCGAATCCATCCCGTCAGCTTTTTCTTTGGCGAAGTAGCCAAGACCCAAACTGCTGGCGAAAAAAACGGCAGCGAGTATAGCAGTAAACCTACTTAGAAAAGTAGACGACCCCTGACTACCAAATACAGTAGCCGAAGCACCTGCACCAAAAGAAGCACCCGCTTCAGCACCTTTGCCCTGCTGCAACAAAACCAGCACAACAACGCCTAACGCGGCCAAAAGATGAAGAACAACAACTGCAGACTCAAGCATTTCTCAATTTCCTGCGGCACGACAGATCGCACCAAACTCATTCGCATTGAGGGAAGCTCCGCCAATCAGCCCCCCATCGATATCCGGCATACCGAACAACTCGGCAGCATTGGCGGCCTTGACACTACCGCCATACAGAATTCTTGTAACTTGCGCCACGCCGGCGTCTTGCTCTGCCAACTGCCGGCGAATCGCCATGTGAACTTCCTGGGCCTGATCGGGCGAGGCCGTGAGCCCAGTCCCTATAGCCCATACCGGCTCATAAGCAATTATCGCCTCCGCAAGGGCGGCGATACCTGAAATCTTTACCACTTCGGCCAACTGCCGAGCCACAACCTGCATGGTCTCGCCTGCTTCGCGCTGCTCATGCGTCTCGCCGACACACAATACCGGCACCAGACCAGCAAACCGGGCGGCAGCGAACTTTTGCGCAACCAGCTGATCACTCTCTCCAAGGATCAGTCGTCGCTCAGAGTGCCCTACCAGAACCAGCTTGCATCCTGCATCAGCCAACTGGGTTGAAGCAATTTCTCCAGTGAGCGCACCCTGTTCAGCTTGCGCTGCACAACTCTGCCCACCTACAGTCAATGAAGATCCAACCACCGCCTGCAGCACTTCAGCAATGAACAGGCTGGAAGGAAACACAGCCACATCTACACTGCCTGGAATCTGCTGCTGCACAAGCGCACCGATCAGCTCACGTACGCTGGCGCGGGTACCATGCATCTTCCAGTTACCAGCAACCATTGCGCGACGCATACTTAACCTCGCCGATCAAAGTGGGCGCAGATGTTACCCAAGCCCCCTGTAAGTGGCAAGTCGAATCAGCCACATACCTCAATTACCACTCGGGACAACGCTTCTGCGTAGTCTGCGACTACCGCAGCATCGTCACCCTCGACCATCACCCGCACCAGCGGTTCGGTACCTGACTTGCGCAACAAAACCCGACCCCGACCTGCCATCTTCGCGGTTACTTCTTCGCAGGCCTTGACTACCAGAGGGTGCTCAACCGGATTCAGATCGCCCTTGTAGCGAACATTGATCAAAACCTGCGGGCATTTGGTACGACCTTGCAATGCTTCATCCAGCTCAAGTCCAGCGCGTTTGAGAGCCATCAGAACCTGTAACGCAGCAATAATCGCATCCCCGGTGGTCGTAAAGTGACAACAAAGAATATGTCCTGAATTCTCTCCGCCCAACTGCCAGTTTCTGGCGAGCAGCTCTCCTGTCACGTAGCGGTCGCCAACGTTTGCGCGCACGAACGGAATACCCAGATCCTTGAATGCCAACTCAAGACCCAGATTACTCATCAACGTACCCACTACACCGCCATTCAACTTGCCGCGCTGATGCAGGTCTTTGGCAATCAGAAACAAAAGATCATCGCCGTCAACGATCACGCCATGGCGATCAACCATGAGCACACGATCTGCATCACCATCAAAGGCAATCCCCAGATCAGCCTGCTGCTCCAACACTGCCGCCTGCAGTGGCTGCAGGTACGTCGAGCCACACCCGTCATTGATATTCAGACCATTTGGCTGTGCCGAAAGTACAAAAACCTGCGCACCCAGTTCACGAAATACGCTCGGCGCAACCTTGTATGCCGCGCCATGTGCGCAATCAATTACCAACTTGAGCCCCGAAAAGTCGGTTCCAGTAGGCACAGTGCTCTTACAAAATTCTATGTAACGCCCCGCGGCATCATTTACCCGTGAAACTTTACCCAAATTGGCAGACTCAACCACCGTCATAGGCTGATCAAGCAACTCTTCAATCATTGCCTCTACTTCATCGGGCAGTTTGGCCCCTTGCCCCGAAAAGAACTTGATGCCGTTGTCGGAGTGAGGGTTATGCGATGCACTGATAACAATCCCCGCATCCGCATGAAAAGTCCTTGTCAGATAAGCGATTGCCGGCGTCGGCATCGGCCCGAGCAACATCACATCCGCACCCGCAGCAGAAAGGCCCGCTTCAAGCGCAGATTCGAACATATACCCGGAAATTCGCGTGTCTTTGCCGATCATTACTGTGCAGCTTCCGTGCTTGCGAAAAGCCATCCCGGTCGCCCAGCCAAGCTTCAGCATGAAATCGGGCGTAATCGGAAACTGCCCTACATGGCCGCGAATACCATCGGTGCCAAAATACTTTCTACTCATCTGCAAATCCTTTTTATTATCGTGCCGCCATTACTGCTCTGACCATACGAACCACATCCAGCGTCTCGGCAACATCATGTACACGCAGAATGCCGACACCGCAGGTAGTAGCCAAGGCGGCAAGCGCCAAGCTACCAGAGAGCCGATCATTTGCCTCTCGACCCAAAACCGCTCCAATCATGCTCTTGCGCGAGACACCAACCATCAGCGGCCGGCCAAGCATATGCAAGCCATCAAGATGCTTGAACAGACTTAGATTCTGCTCCTGTGTCTTGGCAAATCCAAACCCTGGATCCAACACAATTTTATCGACAGAAATCCCGCCCGCTTCGCAGGCCTGAATACGCCAGCGAAAAAAGCCATGCACTTCGGTTAGCAAATCTTCGTAGTGCGTCAATTGCTGCATGGTTTGCGGCTCGCCACGCATATGCATCAAGCAAACCGGCAAACCGGTTTTTGCCGCTGCCTGCAGTGCACCGGCACGCTGCAGTGCACGCACATCATTAATCAGCCCTGCTCCCAGGCGTGCGGCCTCGAGAATGACCGACGGTGACGAGGTGTCTACAGAGACAACCACATCCAATCGCTCAGTGATGGCCTCAATGACCGGAGCGACACGCTGCAACTCTTCTGCATCAGAGACTTTGTGCGCGCCGGGGCGGGTTGACTCGCCCCCGACGTCCACCAGTGTTGCACCCGCGTTAACCATGGCTTCGGCATGCCGAAGCGCATTATCAAGACCGACAAAGCGACCGCCATCCGAAAACGAGTCCGGGGTGACGTTGAGAATCCCCATCACCTGCGTGCGAGTCAAATCAAGCACGCGGCCTGCACAAGCAAACCGCTCCACCCCAGACACAGGAGTCATTCGGAGGCCTTAATGTTCGCTTGCAGGGTCACCTATGGACGCTTCAGGGCCAGGCTCGGGCTTGTCAGAACTGGGCTCTGAAGTTGCCCCAGAACCGCCATCATTCCAATCTTTGGGCTCGCGCGCAGGCCGTCCATTCATGATGTCGTCAATCTGGTCAGCGTCGATGGTTTCGAACTTCATCAAAGCTTCAGCCATCAGAGCCAGCTTGTCTCGATTATCTGCGAGCAGCTGCTTGGCAGTGCCGTAACATTGGTCAATCAGGCCGCGTACTTCCTGATCGATTAGCTTGGCCGTCTCGCCAGAGATATTGCTGTGCTGGGTACCCATGCTGCGCCCGAGGAAAACCTCACCCTCTTCTTCGGCATACATCATCGGACCGAGCTTCTCTGACAGCCCCCATTTGGTCACCATGTTCTTTGCCAGCTGCGTGGCCCGCATGATGTCATTTGAAGCCCCAGTGGTGACGCCATCGAAACCAAGCGTCATTTCTTCGGCTATCCGACCACCGAACAACGAACATATCTGACTGGTCAGTGCACGCTTGGACAGGCTGTAGCGATCTTCTTCCGGCAGAAACATGGTCACGCCAAGAGCACGACCGCGCGGAATGATCGAGACCTTGTATACCGGATCATGCTCAGGCACCAGACGCCCGACAATCGCGTGCCCGGCCTCATGGTAGGCGGTGTTCAGCTTTTCCTTATCTGACATGACCATGGACTTGCGCTCTGCGCCCATCATGATCTTGTCCTTGGCCAGCTCGAACTCTTTCATTTCGACCAGACGCTTGCCGGCACGCGCAGCAAAGAGCGACGCCTCGTTCACCAGGTTAGCCAGATCGGCACCTGAGAAGCCCGGAGTACCGCGCGCGATTACTGCCGGCTGTACATCCTCACCCATCGGCACTTTGCGCATATGCACCTGAAGTATCTGCTCACGCCCGCGAATATCCGGCAGACCAACCACTACCTGGCGGTCAAATCGACCAGGCCGCAACAAAGCCGGATCCAGCACGTCCGGGCGGTTGGTGGCGGCAATAACGATAACGCCATCATTCATTTCGAAGCCGTCCATCTCAACCAGTAATTGGTTGAGAGTCTGCTCCCGCTCATCATGCCCGCCGCCCATGCCGGCGCCACGATGACGACCTACCGCATCGATTTCGTCGATAAAAATGATGCACGGGGCATGCTTTTTGGCTTGCTCGAACATATCGCGCACACGGCTGGCGCCAACACCGACAAACATTTCGACGAAGTCAGAACCGGAAATGGTGAAGAACGGAACCTTGGCTTCACCAGCCACAGCCTTGGCTAATAGCGTCTTGCCGGTACCCGGCGAGCCAACCATCAATACGCCACGTGGAATCCGCCCGCCCAAGCGCTGGAACTTGCCCGGATCACGCAAAAACTCGACCAGCTCACTAACTTCTTCCTTGGCCTCGTCGCAACCGGCAACATCGGCAAAAGTGGTCTTGACCTGATCCTCGGACAGCAGGCGCGCCTTGCTCTTGCCAAAGCCCATCGGCCCGCCCTTGCCGCCGGCCCCGCCCTGCATCTGGCGCATGAAAAACATGAATACGGCAATGATCACCAGAATAGGGAAACTGGCTACCAGCAACTGGGTCCAGATGCTCTGCTGCTCGGGCTGCTTGCCCACCACAGTAACCTTGTTGTCGATCAGATCACCGATCAGGCCGTTGTCCTGAATGGCTGGACGAACAGTTTCAAAGGTTGATCCATCCGCGCGCTTGCCGCTGATGACATACCCATCCACCGTTACTTGCTGAACCTTGCCTTCGTTAACCTGTTCAATGAACTCGGAATAATTCAGGCGCTGCGTCTCAGCCTTGCTGGAAAAGTTGTTCATCACTGTGACCAGGACGGCTGCAATAATCAGCCAGAGGACCAGGTTCTTCGCCATGTCGTTCAAATAATCACCTTCTGTGCAGCGGC
>Ga0102814_10000929_pt1 | contig 20950 bp, 16 predicted proteins | sample ColrivemetaGS741_FD_79112 | JGI IMG/M metagenome (GOLD analysis project Ga0102814, IMG submission 79112) | Estuarine microbial communities from the Columbia River estuary - Flood tide ETM metaG S.741 | ecosystem: Environmental > Aquatic > Marine > Intertidal zone > Estuary | place: USA...
CAAGCGAGCCAAACATGATTGAAAAAAGAGGTGACTCAATTCTACTTTATGTCGCAGGATCAAAAGCATTAAATAATTCTCCCTATGCTAGAATTACTAACTCGATGAATAAATCAGTTTCGGGTAACGTAGATGACGCACAAATAGGTTGCTACTTATCAGTTGATAATTGTAAAAGCTTTAAACCTCATAAAAACAATCCTGTTTTTGTAAACAATTATCTAAACCCCTACGAAAATGAGCATATGGGAGGTAATTTTAGCTTAATAAAAACAGATACCAGTCATTTCATCATATACCAAGCTAAATCCTCTAAGGGAGTGCTACGATACAACATTATGATTAGAGAAAAGAAATTAATGCATTAATATCTTGTTGCTCACGCTAATTATTTTTTGAAAAACGCTATCTGTTAATCTCCAATCATTCAGACAACAGACCATTTAGTCATTTATATGTATTAACTTTGTTAAAAATTGAACATCATGAATAAAGAACTATTGAAAAGAAGCAATAACACATGTGAATTGTGTGGGAATACAGAAAACCTACAAGAACACATTGTACAACCAAAAACTGGTAGTTCAATAAATGATTTAGCCTGTATTTGTTCAGCTTGTGAAGAGCAAATTAATGATTCTGAAAAAATAGATTCGAACCATTGGAGATGTTTGAATGATTCAATGTGGAGCGAGGTTGATGCAGTTAAAGTTTTAGCATATCGAATGCTTAATAAATTAAAAGGTGAAGGATGGCCTAATGACTTACTAGAAATGATGTATTTGGAAGAGGATGTTTTAGCTTGGGCTAAGGAAGGAATTGAATCTGAAGAAAAATTAATTCATCTTGATTCTAACGGAGTTCAATTACAACATGGTGATTCGGTTGTTTTAATAAAAGACCTAAAAGTTAAAGGAGGTGGATTTACCACTAAAAGAGGAACTGCAGTGAGAAACATTACGCTTGTACATGACAATGCTGAGCATATTGAAGGGAAAGTTGAAGGTCAAAAAATTGTTATTTTAACTCAATACGTCAAAAAATAAACGGTTATAAATTCGATTAAAAATTGCTGTTTAAATGGTTTTTCAAATGTCAAACAATAAGTGGTATTAATTGTTTGATTTCTGTAACTTTGCCATCCCTAAAAAAATCTACATGAGTAATAAGGTTGAAATTGAAAAAAGAAGAACGTTTGGAATTATTTCTCACCCTGATGCTGGTAAAACAACTTTAACAGAAAAACTATTACTTTTTGGTGGAGCTATTCAATCTGCAGGAGCAGTAAAAAATAATAAGATTAAAAAAGCTGCCACTTCAGATTTCATGGAAATTGAAAAACAAAGAGGAATCTCTGTTGCGACTTCTGTGATGGCTTTTAATTATAGCGGCAAACAAATTAATATTCTAGACACCCCTGGACACAAGGATTTTGCAGAAGACACATTTAGAACACTGACTGCTGTTGACAGTGTAATCCTCGTTGTTGATGTTGCTAGCGGAGTTGAGCAACAAACAGAAAGACTTATGGAAGTTTGTAGAATGCGTAAAACTCCCGTAATTATCTTCGTTAATAAAATGGATCGAGATGGTATTGAAGCATTTGATTTACTAGACGAACTTGAAGAAAAATTAAAGATTAATGTGAGACCTCTTTCATGGCCGATTGGTATGGGAGATCGTTTTAAAGGTGTATATAACATCTACAATAACGAACTTAACTTGTTCTCAGCGAACAAAACAAAAATTTCTGATGACATTGTATCAATATCCGATCTTAGTTCTCCAGAACTAGATGAAATCGTTACAGAGAAATACGCAAATGAATTGCGTGAAGAAATTGAAATGATTGAAGGTGTTTACGACCCTTTTGATCGAGAAGAATATTTAAAAGGAAACGTTGCTCCTGTGTTTTTTGGTTCAGCCGTGAATAACTTTGGTGTAAAAGAACTTCTAGATGCATTTTGCGAAATTTCTCCTTCACCAAGAGGAAGAGAAACTAGTATTAAAAGAGTAAATCCAGAGGATAAAAAATTCTCAGGGTTTGTATTCAAAATACATGCTAACCTTGACCCTAAACACAGAGATCGAATTGCCTTTTTAAGAATTGTCTCAGGAAAATTTGAACGAAATACATTTTACAACCACGTTCGATTAGGAAAAAAAATGAAATTCCCGAATCCAACCTCTTTTATGGCACAAGATAAAAGTGTAATTGACGAGGCATATCCTGGTGATGTTATTGGGCTTTATGATTCAGGAAATTTCAAAATTGGTGATACATTAAATGAGGGGGAAGAATTTTACTTTAAAGGTATTCCTAGCTTCTCACCAGAGATTTTTATGGAACTAGAGAATAAAGACCCTTTAAAATCGAAACAATTAGACAAAGGTATTCGTCAGTTAATGGATGAAGGAGTTGCTCAATTATTCATTCAACAACCGGGTAGTCGTAAAATTGTTGGTACTGTTGGTCAGTTGCAGTTTGAGGTAATCAATTATCGTTTGGAGCATGAGTATGGAGCTTCTTGCCGATTTATGCCTAAAAACTATTACAAAGCGTGTTGGATTACGAGTGATAATGAAGAACAATTAACATCATTCAAACGAGCAAAAACAAATTATTTAGCTCTGGATAAAGATGATAATTTAGTATTCTTGGCTGAAACTCCATTCCTTTTAACTATGGCTGAACAAGATTATCCAGACATTCGTTTTCATAAAACATCTGAATTTAAATTGGATTAAGAAAAATCCAATTGGGGAAAGTTTTCGGAATATTTTAAACTTCCTGTTTTGTCATTTATTTCAGCATAAATATTTTGGATGCCATTACTCATCATTAAGTGACAAACACCTAAGGTGTGATTATAAGTTGCAATTTGATACAACACAGACTCATCAATCTCAATTTGTGGTGCTTTACATTCAACAATTAAATAAGGCTTCCCATTTCTGTTAAATACAACAATATCTGCTCTTTTTTTTCGAGAATTATAAGTGATTTGATATTCTGCAGCGATCAATCCTTTGGGGATTTTTTGTTCGTTTAATAAAAAATGAATTATATGCTGTCTAACCCACTCTTCAGGAGTACAAACCAATAATTTGTTACGTATTTCGCACCACACAAATACTTGTCCATTTTTCTTTGACAATTTTAGTGGTGCCTTTGGTAAATTAAGTGGGACAATCATTTATTATACCCCATCAATAGAAATTCAATATCCTTGTATTGCAAATCAAAAACCTTACCTAGAACCTCGCTTGTTAATGCTCCCTGATAAATATAGACACCACTTCTGAAACCGATATCACGCTTAATCAATTCCTTTGCTCCTCCTTTATCTCCCATATCTAATAAGATTGGTGAGAAAATATTTGACAACGCAAAAGAGGCCGTTCTTGAAACTCTTGATGGTATGTTTGGCACACAATAATGAATAACACCGTGCTTCGTGAAGGTAGGGTTATCGTGAGACGTTACTCGAGATGTTTCAAAACATCCACCTTGATCTATTGATACATCAATAACAACAGAACCATTCTTCATGTTTTGAACCATTTCTTCTGATACTACACAAGGTGTTCTTCCTAATGGAGCTCGAAGCGCACCAATTACAACATCAGCTCTCATAATTGCTTTCGCTAACACTTTAGGTTGTAAAACAGATGTAAAAACACGTGTACCCATGTCATTTTGCAATCTTCTTAATCTTGAAATTGAGCTATCAAACACTTTAACGGATGCTCCTAACCCTATTGCAGCTCTACATGCATACTCGCCTACTGTTCCACTTCCAATAACTACAACTTCCGTTGGCTGGACACCTGCAATTCCTCCCAGCATAATTCCTTTACCTTTATTGAATGAGGAAAGTAATTCACCCGCAACAAGCATTGATGTTGTACCAGCAATTTCCCCTAAAGTTCTAACAACCGGAAACATACCAGAATCATCTCGAATATAATCCCAAGCAATTGCCGTAATTTTCTTCTTCATCAATTCTTGCAAAATCTCTTTCGGTTGAACCGATATTTGCAATGCAGAAACCAACGTTTGATTCCCAGACATCATTTGAACTTCTTCAGCAGATGGCGGTGCTACTTTAAAGATAATATCACATTTAAAAATATCATCAGGGCTGGCACATATTTCAGCTCCAGCTTCACTGTATTCTTGATCTGTAAAATGAGAACCTTCTCCAGCTTTTGTTTCTATTTTAATTCGGTGACCATTTGCTACAAGCAAAGAAACCGCCTCTGGAACTATTGCTACACGATTCTCTTGGAAAGAAATTTCTCTTGGAATACCAATATATAAACTACCTTTTTTACGGGCAATTTCTAACATTTCTTCCTTCGGCAATAAACTGCCATGTCTCATTAGTTCTTTTAGAATTTCCGGATCTGTAATCATACTTCTAGCGTTAAAGTTCTACTTTGGTCTTGGTTTGTACGCATTTCAACCCAAATCGTTTCATCTGGAAGTATTTCTTTTGCGATATCGGGCCATTCAATGAAACAATACGCATCTTCATACAACATTTCTTCCATTCCAATATCGAATGCTTCGTTTAAATCCTTTAATCGGTATAAATCAAAATGATAAATAGTACCAAACATAGGACTTTCATACTTATTCACTAACGAGTATGTTGGAGACCCTGAGGCATCCTCAACCCCCATTGCACTCAACAAGGTCAAAATAAACGTCGTTTTACCTGTCCCCATTTCAGCATTAATAGCTATGATTTTTTTCTCGCCAATTGCTTCAATGAACGCAACCGAAGCTGCAGGTAAATCTGTAATGTTTTCAATCCCAATTTCCATTCTACTTCACTTCTAACTCAACAAAAGGAATCATTAATTCTTCCAAAGAAATTCCTCCGTGTTGAAATGTATTATTATAGTAATTTACAAAGTGATTAAAATTATTTGGATAAACGAAATAATCGTCCGTCATTGTGAATACAAATTCTGAAGAAATTGAAGATTTAGGAAGGAAAGCTTCTTCTGGGTTTTTAACAACAAAAACTTCCTTCTCTTTATATGAAAGATTTCTCCCAGTTTTGTATCTTAAATTTGTATTTGTATTCCGTTCTCCAACAATCTTCACTGGATTTGAAACGCGTACTGTTCCATGATCCGTTGTTATAATTAATTTCCTCCCAGATTCTGCTATTTTTTTCACAATTTCGTGCAGTGCAGAATGTTCAAACCAAGAAGTCGTGAGTGAACGATAAGCTGTTTCATTATCAGCGAGTTCTCTGATTACTTCCATTTCTGTTCGAGCATGTGATAGCATATCGACAAAATTGTAAACTATCACATTCAACTTATTTTCTAATAATTGATTGAAGTTATCTGCAAGCTTTTTACCTGCGTCAAGATTTGTAATCTTGTTATAAGACCATTTAATGTCTCTTCCTAATCGATTTAAATTTGATTCTAACAATTCCTTTTCAAAGGAGTTCTTACCTCCTTCATCTTCCTCACTTTTCCAATAATTCGGATACTTTTTTGAGATTTCAAGCGGCATTATCCCTGCAAAAAAAGCATTCCTTGCATACTGAGTAGCTGTTGGAAGGATAGAATAAATCAATTCCTCTTTTTTAATATTAAAGTATTTTGAAAAAATTGGAGCTATTATTTTCCATTGATCATATCTCAAATTATCGATAACTAAAACGAATGGTGAATCTTTATCAAGTGTTGGATTAATCTTATTTTTAAAAGCAGTATGAATCATCTCAGGAGCTTCTTCTGTCCCATTTAACCATCCTAAATAATTATCCTTAACAAATTTAGAAAATTGATTGTTTGCCTCTTTCTTCTGCATGTTCAGAATTTCCTTCATTCCTGAATCATCAATTTTATCTAATTCCAACTCCCAGTATACTAGTTTATCATATACTTCGTACCATTCTTCTATATCCAATCGAGAGTTAAGTTGCATTCCCAATTCTCTAAATTCTTGCTGATAGTTCGCATTTGTTTTATTGGAAACCAATTTATTTTTATCCAAATTCTTTTTTATTGACAATAAAATTTGATTTGGATTGACCGGTTTTATCAAATAATCCGCAATATTACTTCCGATTGCTTCTTCCATAATATGCTCCTCTTCACTCTTTGTAATCATTACAACAGGAACATGAGTTTTAGCCTTTTTAATGCGTGCCAAAGCCTCAAGGCCACTAATTCCTGGCATGTTCTCATCTAGAAAGATAATGTCAAAATCATTTGAAGCATTTTCCTCTACTGCCGAAGCACCATTATTTACTGATACAACTTCATAACCTTTTGATTCTAAAAATAGAATGTGTGGCTTTAGTAAATCAATTTCATCATCTGCCCAAAGTATTTTTACTTGCATTTGCCTTATATTTTATAGATTTGCTCTAGAAGTATTAAAAGTATGCAATTGGAATCGAAAGTCAACCTTAATAACAAAAAGAAAATAGTTAACGATCCTGTTTATGGATTTATTTCAATTCCTCAAGAGATTATTTTTGATGTAATTCAACATCCATACTTTCAAAGACTAAGACGAATCAAACAATTAGGATTAACAGAAACTGTTTATCCTGGTGCGCTTCACACGAGGTTTCATCATGTTTTGGGAGCCATGCACTTAATGACAAAAGCGATTACAACTATTCGCAGAAAAGGTCATGAAATTTCAGAATCTGAAGAAAAAGCTGTTTTACTTGCCATCCTGCTTCACGACATTGGTCATGGACCATTTAGTCATGCTTTGGAACACGACATCGTTTCTGGTGTTTCTCACGAAGAAATTTCCGCATTCTTCATTGATCGACTTAGCGATGAGTTTAATGGAGAGCTTGACTTAGCATTAGAAATTTTCAAAAACAAATATCCTAAGAAGTTTCTTCACCAACTAGTCTCGAGTCAACTAGACATGGATAGAATGGACTATTTAAATCGTGATAGTTTTTATACCGGTGTATCTGAAGGTGTAATTGGTAGCGATCGTATTATTGAGATGATGACCGTTGTAGACGGAGAACTTGTTTTGGAAGAAAAGAGTATTTATTCCATTGAAAAATTCATTGTAGCAAGAAGGTTAATGTACTGGCAAGTCTACCTGCATAAAACGGTTGTTTCTGCAGAATTCATGTTAATTCACGTATTAAGAAGAGCAAAGGAACTTGCACTTTCTAACATTGAAATTTTTGGTAGTCCTGCTTTACTCTACTTCATGAAAAACAAAATCACTTCCAAGGATTTTAAGGAAAACCCCATAAACCTTGAATATTTTGCAATGTTGGATGACTACGATATTCTAGGAGCAATAAAAGTTTGGCAAAATCATTCAGATAAAGTTTTATCAGAATTATCTAAAAGGCTTATTAATCGTGATTTGTTTAAAATAGAAATATCTCAAACAAAATTTACAGATGCAGATATTGAAAAAATAAAGCTTAAAATTTCAGGTGAATTAAATATTACAATTGATGAAAGCGCCTATTTTGTTTATTCAGATATGCTTACAAATAATGCATACAACGACGAGAAAGAAAACATCAATTTAATTACAAAAAAAGGAGAAGTTCTTGATGTATCGAAAGCATCTGACAATTTAAATATATCTGCACTTTCGAGCCCCGTAGAGAAGTATTTCCTGTGTTATCCGATTGTAAAATCAACTCCTGCTAGACAGTTAACAATCAAACACGAAGATTAGAATAATCTATTGTCTTGTCAACTTCCCTTCTTTCCAGTCTTTTACAAGTTTGGCCCAACTATAAGGGTTCAGTAAATTATTAACAGGTAGCTGACCATTCGTATACAACTGAGTGTATTGCTGATTTCTTGCATAAGCTGCAGACAACGATGCATCGCCTTCTAACCTTGCAGCAACAAAAGCTAAACTTTCTCCTGACAATTGTCTTTGAGCACGTCTTAGTGCATCATCATAAGGCTTCATATCTAAAAAGGCCTGAGCAAATTCTTCCCTTGAAGGCCAAGGGTAAACATGTACTGCAGGCAAATTAATTGTATCCTTTTGCAGCATATGTATGATTGAATACCTGTTATCTTCCAGTGTGTCTGGCACAATAAAAGTTGATGTTTTGTAACCATAATAGGAGAAATACAAAGTATCACCGGGTAATACTACCAATGAAAAATAACCGTAATAATCAGCAATTATCCCTCTTCTTTGAGATTTATCGAAGACCGTTGTGTATGGCATTGGCTCTAACTCGTCATTAGTAACAACCACTCCAGACAATTGAATTAAGGAGCTATCGGCAGAAATCTGCTGAGTTTGAGAGAATGATTTAACCGAAAGTAGCATAATGAATGCCACGAAAATGATTTTTTGCATATCAAAAATTCTATATAACAAGAATAACCATAAAAAAGTAGCAATACAAGATTTTTGTAATTCTTTAACACTAACATAAATCGAAGGAGTTAATAAAACGTTTAATTGAAAAAATTGTAGTACTTTTGCAAGAATTTATTTCTTAACAATAAGTTCAAAATATGTCTCTTTCAAATATCAATGAAATTAAAGAAGGTCTAACTTACGACGATGTCCTTTTAGTCCCAGCATACTCTCAAGTACTTCCTAAGGATGTTGTTTTAAAAAGCAAACTAACCAAAAACATTGAGGTTAACACCCCGATCATCTCTTCTGCAATGGATACAGTTACAGAAGCTAGTTTAGCAATTGCAATTGCACAACAAGGTGGTATTGGTGTGGTTCATAAAAACATGTCAATTGAAGCTCAAGCTTTACAGGTTAGAAAAGTTAAGCGTTCTGAAAGCGGAATGATTTTAGATCCAGTTACATTAACAGAAGATGCTGTCGTTTTAGATGCTCTTCAACTTATGGAAGAAAATAAAATTGGTGGTATTCCAGTAATTGATGAAAATGGAACATTAAAAGGAATAGTTACAAATCGTGATTTGAGATTTGAAAAGAAAAAAGCTCGTCCGATTATTGAAGTAATGACTTCTAAAAATTTAATTACTACAAAAGAGAACACCGATTTATCTACTGCCGAAGAAATTCTACAAGAAAATAAAATAGAAAAATTACCTGTTGTAGATGCTGACAATAAACTTATCGGACTTATCACTTTTAGAGATATAATAAAAGTTAAAGAACATCCTAACTCATGTAAAGATAGTTATGGGAGATTAAGAGTTGCAGCTGCCGTAGGAGTTACAGCTGACACTTTAGAAAGAGTTGATGCTCTAGTTGATGCGAATGTAGACGCTATTGTAATTGATACAGCTCATGGTCATACCGAAGGTGTTGTTATTAAATTGAAAGAAGTAAAAAAGAAATATCCTAACCTTGATGTAATTGTTGGAAACATTGCTACACCAGAGGCTGCAAAGTTTCTTGCGGATGCAGGTGCGGATGCAGTAAAAGTAGGTATTGGTCCAGGTTCAATTTGTACTACACGAATTATAGCTGGAGTTGGTGTACCTCAATTAACAGCGATCAATGATGTTGCTTTAGCACTTGAAGGAACAGGTGTTCCTGTAATTGCTGATGGTGGTATTCGTTACACAGGTGACATTGTAAAAGCAATTGCCGCAGGTGCTGATACAGTTATGGTTGGATCGATGTTTGCAGGAGTTGAAGAGTCGCCAGGTGAAACAATTATTTTCCAAGGTAGAAAGTTTAAGACATATCGAGGAATGGGTTCATTGGAAGCAATGCAAAAAGGATCAAAAGATCGTTACTTCCAAAATGATGAAGATGACGTGAAAAAACTTGTTCCTGAAGGTATTTCTGGAAGAGTACCATTTAAGGGGAAATTAGTTGAAGTTATGTATCAGATAATTGGTGGACTTAGATCTGGTATGGGATACTGTGGTGCATCAGACATTGAAAATTTGAAAGGCTCAAAGTTTATTCGAATAACAAGTGCAGGAGTATTAGAAAGTCACCCTCATGATGTTACAATAACAAGAGAAGCTCCAAATTATAGTATTAAATAAGGCAAGTTGTAATTTTATTAAATAGAACACGTTATATTTGGACTTCAATAAAAAAATAGAATAATTATGAAAAAATCAATTTTATCTCTTTTAGCATTTTTTATTACAATTACGGTTGCAGCACAGGTGGATCCAATAATTATGACCATTGATGGTAAGGGAATTACAAAATCAGAATTTCTTCAAATCTATTTAAAGAACAATAATGACCCTAAATATGATAAAGCATCTTTAGACGAATACATGGATTTTTTTAAAAAATTCAAATTAAAGGTTTCTGAAGCTGAAGCATTAGGTTATGATACAATTCCGAAACTAAACACAGAGTTAAAAGGGTATCAAAAACAACTTGCATTACCTTATTTGATTGATTCTGTAAAAAATGAAGCACTTGTTTTAGAAGCATATGACAGAACCAAAACAGAAGTAAGAGCTTCTCATATTTTATTAAAATACAATGCAAAAGATGAATCCAGCGATACATTGGCCGTATACAATAAAATGTTAGAAATTAAGAAGCGTATTGAAGCAGGAGAAAGTTTTGAAAGTGTAGCGAAACAAGTTTCTGAAGATCCTTCAGCACAAACAAATGGTGGTGACTTAGGTTATTTTACAGCTTTCCAAATGGTTTATTCTTTTGAAGAGACAGCTTACACAACTCCTATCGGATCTATTTCTAACCCTTTTAGAACTAGATTTGGTTATCACATCCTAAAAGTAACAGACAAAAGAGATGCAAGAGGTACGATTGAAACTGCCCACATCATGGTTGCTGTTAATAGAAATGACGAAGAGATAAACCAAAGAACTGCTGAAACAAAAGCAAATGAGATTTATAATTTATTAAAATCAGGGGAATCGTTTGAATCATTAGTTACTAAATACTCTGACGATCCTTCTTCAAATAAAAAAGGTGGTAGACTTCCTGCTTTTGGAACAGGTACATCAACAAGAATGGTAACGGAATTTGAAAGCGCTGCTTTTGACCTAGAAAATGATGGTGATTTTAGTGCCCCAGTCAGAACTGATTATGGTTACCACATTATCAAACGTATTCGATTAAATGAAACTCCTTCTTTTGACCAAATTAAAAAACAGCTAGAAGGAAAAGTAGCGAAAGATGACAGAGCAAAGCAAACGCAAGATTCTTTTATTAAAAACTTGAAAAAAGATTACAACTATAAATCGAAATCTTCAAAAGGAAAGAAAGTATACTATAACGAATTAGATACAACTTATTTTAATGGAGGTTTTGCAGCAAGTGAAATCAAAAGCAATAAGGTTTTATTTATCTTAAATAAAGAAAAATTCAGACAAAGTGATTTTACATCTTATTTAGCGAACAACTTTAGAGCTGCAAGAAGCGCAAAATCAGTCAAAGAAGCTGTAGATCTTCAATACAATAACTGGGAGAAAGAAACTATCCTTAATTATGAAGAAAGTCAGTTACCTGCAAAATATCCAGCTTTTAAAGCATTAATTACAGAATACCATGACGGAATTCTTTTGTATGAAATAATGTCTGATAAAGTATGGAATAAAGCAATGAGAGACACTTCTGGATTAAAAGCATTTTACAATTCAAATCCAGACAACTACATGTGGGGTAAAAGATTAGATGCAGATATTTTTGAATGCAATGATAAAGAAAATGCAGACTTAGCTTACAAACTTTTACAGAATGATACATTGAGTATTACAAGTATTATTCAGCAAGTGAACAAAGAGACTGAATTAAATACAAAACATAGAAATGGTAAATTTGATGTAACAAAAACACGTTATATTGGAGATAGAGATATCAAAAAAGGACTAAACGAAGTTTACGAATTTGAAGATAAATTTTACGTAATTCGTGTGAATGAAATACTTGAGCCTTCTATTAAAGACTTTAATGATGCGAAAGGATCTGCCACTTCTGATTACCAAAATCATTTAGAAAAAGAGTGGTTAAACTCTCTTGCTAAAAAACATACAATTGTAATTAACGAAGAAGTTTTATACTCAATTGGTAAATAATTATTTTTCATATATAAAAAAGGCTGGCAATTATGCCGGCCTCTTTTTTTTAATGTTGTTACTTTTTACGAATTGTAGCTCCAAAGGAAAAATAGTTGCTAAGGTTGGTGATTTTGAGCTATATCAAAATGAACTAGAAATATTAATGGATCACTATGGATACGATTTAAACAGTAAATCAGAGACCAAAGATTTTGTGAATCAATGGTGTGAGAATCAACTTTATAAATTAGAAATACAATCCAATAATCCTGAAAAATGGCAATTGATTCAATTAAAAAAAGATCATTTTGGAGCGGAATTAGCAAAGTATTATTTTGAAGAAACCTCTTTTAATCTTCAATTAGATTCAATTGTAACAGAAGAAGAAATCAATAATTATTACACCAAAAACAAAGATGAATTTAATCTTCAAGATTATATTGTAAAAGCACTTTATTTAAAAATACCAAAATCATTAGATTTCAAAAAGGAGAAGGTTCATACTAGTTACCTGTTAAAAAATGATAAAGATCTAGCTGAAATCAATTCTTATGCTAAACTTTACGCAGAGAATTTTTACTTTGATGATTCAAGTTGGATTTATTTCAGTGAGTTAACAAAAGACATTCCGATTAGAAAAATGAATATCGACAACATTGTTTTGAACAGATCTAAAACGTATTTTTCAGACGATGATTATACTTATTTCCTGAATATTATTGATTACAAATTAAAAGATGAAGCCCCTCCAATAGCCTTTTTAACAAACGACATCAAAGAATCTATTCTTAGAGGTCGCTTGCAACAATTAAAGGAAAAAAAGGGTCCTCAATTAACCAAAGATTTAAAGAAAAAATATGAAATTATTATCAATTTGTAGTTTTATCCTAATCGCATTTTGCGGTTATTCTCAACCAAAAACAATCGATAAAATTGTAGCTCAAGTTGGAGATAAAGTTATCCTACTTTCGGATATTCAGGGTCAGAAACTACAAGCTCTGCAAGCAGGAGTTACATTGGAACCTTCACTTGATTGTCAAATCCTTGAGGAATTGATGTTCCAAAACCTTCTTTTAAATCAAGCTATTTTAGATAGTGTAATTGTGACAGATGCACAAGTTGATGGAGAAATGGAAAATCGAATCCGAATGATTGAGAACCAAATAGGGAGTCGTCAAAAAATGGAAGAATTTTACGGAAAGAGCATAACTCAAATAAAAAAAGAATTTAGATCTGCCATAAAAGACCAATTGCTTTCTCAAGAAATGGCTCGCCAAATTACACAAGAAGTATCAATCACTCCTAGAGAAGTTCAAAAGTTTTACAATTCATTACCTGCAGACAGTATACCTTTCATCAATTCACAGTTGAGTTTTCAGCAAATTGTACATTATCCTCAAATAACGCCTGAAGACAAAAAAATAGCCTACGATCATTTAACTGAGATTTACAATGATATTATTGGTGGGAAATCTTTCTCTACCCAAGCCAGAATACATTCAATGGACCCAGGAAGTGCAAGTAAAGGAGGAGAAATATCTGCATCTAGAGGAATGATGGTTGCCCCTTTTGAAGCTGCACTTTTCAACCTAAAAGAAGGAGAAGTATCTTCTATTTTTGAAACGACTTATGGCTACCACATTGTGAAATTAATCGAAAGAAGAGGTGATGATTATAAATGTCAACACATTCTAATTATTCCAGAATTTAAAAATGATGCTCTTGAAGCATCTGCTTTAAAAGTTGATTCAGCATACCAACAAATTCTTAATGGGACTTTAACATGGGAGGAAGCTGTTATAAAGTACTCTAACGACGAAACAACCATGCAGAATAAAGGGATCATAACCAACCCTATTACAGGTGAGCAAACTTGGGATATGGAAGACTTAAATCAAGTTGATCAACAAATTTATTTAATTACTGATGCAATGGAGATTAACGATGTATCGGAACCAAACTTATACACTGACTTATTTGAAAGAAAACAAGGTGTTCGAATTGTTCGATTAATGGCTAGAACTGAACCACATAGAGCCAACTTAAAAGATGATTATAGTCTCATAAAAAGTGCCGCTGAAAACGATAAAAAAGAAATGATTATCAATGAATGGATTAATCTTAAAATAAAAAATGCATACATCCGCATTGATGATTCGTATAAAAATTGCAATTTTAAAAATGCTTGGTTAAACTGATAGTTTAAGTATATTTAATCGAAAATAGAATTATGTCTGATAAAGAGAAAATTGATCAATTAGTTGTTAAATACGGTGAATTAAAGACTGAAATACATAAAATCATTGTAGGTCAGGATGAAGTCGTAGATCAAGTATTAATTTCAATTTTTTCAAGAGGACACTGTTTGTTAGTGGGAGTTCCTGGATTAGCTAAAACACTATTAGTAAACACGATAGCTGATTGTTTAGGTTTAAATTTCAATCGAATTCAATTTACACCAGATTTAATGCCTTCAGACATTATTGGGTCTGAAATTCTGGATGAAAACCGAACATTTAAATTCATAAAAGGACCTTTATTTACAAACATCGTATTAGCGGATGAGATTAATAGGACTCCTCCAAAAACACAAGCAGCGCTTCTAGAAGCAATGCAAGAAAAGTCTGTTACCGCTGCAGGAAAAACATTTCCTTTACCAGCACCATTCTTTGTATTGGCAACTCAAAATCCAATTGAGCAAGAAGGAACTTATCCTTTACCAGAAGCTCAATTAGATCGATTTATGTTTAATATATGGGTTGATTATCCAAGTTATGTAGAAGAATTAGCAATTGTAAAAGCAACTACTTCTGACACAAAAATTAAACTCAATCAAATTATTTCAGGTGAAGAAATTTTAGAATATCAGGAATTAATCCGAAAAATCCCTGTTGCAGACAATGTGCTTGAATACGCAGTAAAACTAGTAGGAAGAACAAGGTTAAACAGTCCAGACGCTCCTGAGATTACTAAAAAATACATTACTTGGGGAGCCGGACCTAGAGCCTCTCAAAACCTAATTGTTGGTGCAAAATGCCATGCTGCACTAAGAGGGAAATATTCTCCAGACATTGAAGATGTAAAAGCTGTAGCTGAACCAATCTTACGTCATCGATTGGTTAGGAATTATCGTGCTGAAGCAGATGGATTCTCAATGGAAAGAATTATTAAAGAGCTTCTTTAAGTAAAAAACAGTTACCCCTTCCTAAAACGATTAAGTCGGTCATTTAGTTGTTTATCAGCACAATAAGAGATTCAATCTTATATATTATTCAATAATATAGCTTACTTTTGTAGTTCAATCAACCTTACGAACACATTATTGCTATTTATGAAGTCAATCTTATTTGTATTACTTTTTTGCGTAATTACACCATCACTATTCGCTCAATCATACAGCTATTCATTTGAAGGAATATCTGACCCATCAATTTTAAATCAAATTGAAAAAAATGTTTTAATGCTTCCTGATGTTAGTTCTTGTAAACTAAAAATAAAGGATGGCACAGATAAAGCAGAACTATTTATTTTTATTAAAAAGAAAGATGCTTCTGAAGTAGGAATAAGCTTCTCTCCTATTGATGTTAAAAATATTATAATTGAATTAGGTTTATCTCCTCTGAACTTCATTAAACTAATTGACTAATGTATAGACTATTAATTATTATTGGGCTTTTTTCTCAAATTGCCTTCGGTCAATCTGATGGTTGTTCTTCTGCTACCTTATTAAATGTCACAGCGAATTGTAGCAGCCCTATTAACGGCACAACGAATGGTGCTACAGAAACAATCCCTGGTTGTGTCGGAAATGCTGATGATGATGTATGGTATCAATTTGTTGCTACAGCAACATCTCACCAAATTAATGTTGTCCCTGCTGCAGGTATGGATCCAGTTGTACAACTATTTTCTGGAGGTTGTGGAACGTTAACATCATTAATCTGTAAAGATTCTGGATTAGATGGTGAACAAGAAACAATTAACTATACATCTTTATCTATTGGTGTTACATATCGAATAAGAGTTTATAATTATTTTGCTGGTTCTGGCACTGGTAATTTTACAATTTGTGTAACAAACCCTCCTCCTGCACCATCAAATGATGCATGTAGCACACCTATCTCACTTTTAGTAAATTCGAGTTGTACATATACGAATGGAACAACAAATGGCGCTACTCAATCTTATGTTGGATGTGCCGGTTTTGCAGATGATGATGTTTGGTTCAGTTTTGTAGCTACCAATTCATTGCAAAACATTAATGTCCATCCTCTTTCCAATTTAGACCTAGTTTTTCAAGTTTATTCTGGAACATGTGGTTCATTAGTATCTATTGATTGTGAAGACAATACGCTAACTGCACAAGATGAACAAACAAATATTGTAGGATTAGTACCTGGTCAAACATACCTTGTTCGTGTTTATGATTATTATGATGGTATTACGGGAGATTTTCAAATTTGTGTAACTGGAACTCCTACTGCTGTCCCTACTAACGATGAACCTTGTTCAGCCATACAATTACCCGCTGTAACTTCATCTTGTCAATTTTCTCAATTTACAACAGTAGGCGCAACAGCATCTACAGCAACGGCGCCAACCCCTTCAACATGTGTAGGAGGTAGTGGAGCGGCTATTGGAGGTTTCAATTCTGGAACGAAAGATGTTTGGTTTTCGATAACTGTGCCTGCTTCTGGAAACGTAGATGTAACTGCACAACCTAATGGTGGCGCTGGATCAATAACTGATGGAGTAATGGCACTTTATTCTGGATCATGTTCAACATTAACTCAAATAGCATGTTCAGATGACAATAATTATCCTGGAAGTGCAAATGATTTACTTCCTCTTATTTCTGCTAGCGGATTAACTCCTGGCTCTACTGTTTTCTTAAGATATTGGGCATTTGGATCAGGAAGTGGAACTTTTGGAATTTGTGTATCTACTGCAACAAATGATGATTGTGCTAATGCGTTATATATTTGTGACATAAATGGTTACAGCTCATCCACTAGTGCTTCATATACTCCAGATAGACCAGGAAACATGAGGGGTAACAACGAAGATATTAACGGAGTAAATATGCCTGATGGTGTTAATACAGGAGGTGTTTTTGGTCAAGGAGGTTCATGGGGATCTGGTGCTCCAAATTTTGATGTAATTATCAATAATAATTCTTGGATTAAATTTACAGCAGCGTCTGCTACTGCAACTTTAACTGTCAATATTTATGATTGTTGGATTGGAAACTATCCATCTGGTGGAGTTCAAATGCAAATTTTTGAAGGAACAAATTGCACGAACTTTATTCCTGTATCAAATTTTGAAGAAAGTAGCACAGGATTTACCATTACCGCAAATAACTTAACTGTTGGAAACGATTACTACTTAATGGTGGATGGTTACGCTGGTGATATTTGTAATTATACAATTACAGCTGAATCAGGTGTTCAGTTTCCTGATATAGCCGATGTTCCTCCGCTTTGCTCTGGTCAATCTGTAACATTAACTGCTCCTGCTGGAGCAAGTTCTTATTCTTGGACACACAATGGTGCATCTACTCCAACAGTAAATGTGACGCCTTCAACTACAAGTACCTATTATTGTGAAGTAACCGGACTATGTGATTACAAACAAATTTTAGATGTTACTGTAGTCGTTAACCCAAATCCAACTGTTGCTATCTCAAATGGAAGTACGGTACAACTATGTACTGGTAATAATGTCGTTTTAACAGGAACTGGTGCTAACTCATATTCATGGAGCTCGGGGCAATCAACACCAACCGCAACAGTGTCACCAACTACAAATACGACATATACCGTTACTGGAACAGACTTGAATGGTTGTACAAATACAGCTAACACATTGGTAAATGTAAACGCTTTACCTACCTTAACAACATCACCAACTTCTACAGATTCTGATTGTGGCAGCTCTAATGGTGCTTTAAATGGAGCAATAGGCTCAGGTGCTAATCCAATCAATTACAACTGGACTGATGGTAGTTCTACAGTTGGTTCTACTCCAAATTTAACCAATGTACCCGCTGGAACATATTTTTTAAATTTATCCGATGCTAATTTATGCGTTGCGCAATTTGGCCCATTTAACATTTCTAATCCTGGAGCTCCACCTTCACCTTCAATATTAATTGATGACAGTACACCTTGTCTTAATGATGATATTATTTTAACAGCTTCAAATGCGCTTGCTGGAGTAACATTCAATTGGACAGGCCCATCTGGATTTACCAGCTCAAATGCAATTATTAATTTGAATAATGTAACATCAAGCCAACAAGGAAACTATTGTGTTTCTTCAACAATTGCAGGATGTACAGGTCCATCAATATGTCAGAATGTTTCAGTTCTAGCAAGTCCAACAATTGATGTGCTCGCAGCTGGAAACGACTCAACAATTTGTATAAACGGAATGATAGATTTATCTGCAACAGGAGGAAACTCTTATATGTGGTCAGGACCTAACAGTTTTTCATCTAATTTAAACCTCATTTCTATTAACAATGCTAATTCTCTTAATGCTGGTTATTATATAGTAACTGGAATTGATGGAAATGGTTGTACCAATGTTGACTCGATACTAATTTCAATATTAGATTTACCTACCCTCAACTTAACCACTGATAATTCCAATGGAATATATTGTGGTGGAAATATAGCTAATGTAGGTGCAACTGGTGCTGAACAATACTCATGGGCTGGTCCTAATGGGTTTAGTTCCAATAACCAAAACATAACAATATTTGGATTACAAGAAGTAAATCAAGGGTATTATTCAGTGACAGGAACTGACGCAAATGGATGTAATAATCTAGATAGTATCTACTTAAATATTGTAACAGATGTACCTGCCAATTCTCCAAATGACACTACAATTTGTCCTGGTGATGTAATAATTCTATATGGGTCTGGAGGAACATCTTATACTTGGTCAGGACCTGTAGGATTTTATTCAGAGGAACAAAATCCTTTAGTAACTACAAATGCTGGCTTTGAAGAAGACGGATATTATTATTTAACAATTGTAGATGCCAATGGATGTTTGGGTTATGATTCAACATTAATTACAGTTTCTAACAATAGCGATTGCTTATTTATTCCAAATATTTTCACTCCGGATAAGGATGGTAAAAATGACTTTTGGGAAATTCAAGGTATAGATAAGTACCTTGATAATGAAGTAGAGATTTACAATCGTTGGGGGAATTTAATTTATGCTGCTAAACCCTATCTAAATGATTGGTTTGGTGATGTAAACAAAGGAACTACAATTGAAAACAAATCTGGTAAAGTACCAGTTGGAACCTATTTCTATATTATAAGATTGAATGATGGTAGTGACAAACCAGATTACAAAGGATACGTTGAAATTCAATACTAAAATGAAGAAATTACTCATTCTATCAGTTATTTGCTTTTTTGGGTTTCAATCCAAGGCTCAACAAGACGAGCAAATGTCATTGTACATGTACAATAAACTATACATCAATCCTGCCTATGCTGGCAGCAGAGATGCTTTAAGTGCAATTGCCATCGCTCGTTTTCAATGGGTAGGTTTTGAAGGGGCACCAAAAACGCAATGGTTTAGTATCCATGCTCCTATTCTTCAAAAAGCAATGGGGGTTGGAGCTCATGTTGTTAATGACCAAATTGGAAATCGATCAAGAACTGCTGTTTTTGGAGATTTAAGTACGAGCCTTGCTTTGAATAAAAAAACAAGTAGAATTGCAGTTGGACTTTCTGGAGGTTTTGACATGATTGGATATGATTTTTCAAACACTAAAATTGTTGACCAAACAGACCCCTATTATGGTGCTCAATACAATGTAACTCAACCCAATGTTGGTGCCGGAATTTATTATTATAGTGACAAGCATTATTTTGGAATCTCGAGTCCACGTATTTTGGAGGTTGATAATAAAAGTTTAGATTCTGTTGTAGGAAAACTTAACACAAGACACTTTTTTGTATCCGGTGGATATGTGTTTGATTTAAATAGTGTTTTAAAACTCCAACCTTCAGCGATGATTAAATACACTCCGAATGCACCAATAACAATTGACGTGAATGCTAGTTTATTAATGTATGATCAAATGTGGCTGGGTCTAATGTATCGTTACAATGAATCAATGGGTGTTAATGCTGTTTACACATTAAAAAATGCATTGAGCATTGGATATGTATATGACTTCCCGATTAATGGACTTAGAACTTATCAAACTGGTTCTCACGAAATTTTCTTGCGTTACGATTTCAAACCAAAAAAATCAGTTTTCACGTCACCTCGCTATTTCTAATTTGAACTAATCCCTCAAGAAAATCGACTAATCACATATGAAAAATATTATCATTTTCCTGTTTGCTGGAATAGGATTTACACTCAATGCTCAGTTAAAACAGAAGCTTGCAGATCAACATTACGAACGTTTTGAATACTCAAAATGTGTTATGATGTTTGACGAATTGGCTGAAAAATGTCTGAAAGGAAAGAAATCTTGTGAATGGGGAAATGTTCGAAAAGCAGCGTATACCCATTACAATTTGTTTGAGATGAAAGAATCGCTTCAGTACTTTGAAGCACTGGAGAAACAAAATAGTCTTACTGAAGATGACAGAGTGGCCTTTATCAAAGCATTGCGTTATTCAGAAAAATACGATCAAAGCATTGATATTGCTGAAAAAAGTGCACAACAATTTCCAACAATCGTCTTTTTTAAACGCTTCGTGGAGAATAAAAACAAGTTCAACACCTTGTTTAAAGATTCCGCATATTACACCATTAATTCTTTATCCATTAATTCTGGAAAAGGAGATTTTGGACCAGCATTTTGTAATAACTCTTTGGTCTATGCTTCGAAGTCAAAAAATACAGGTTTTTTAAATCCTACTTACGGTTGGGACGATGATTACTATTTGAATATTCTTCAAGCGGAAAA
>Ga0102814_10000932_pt1 | contig 20899 bp, 22 predicted proteins | sample ColrivemetaGS741_FD_79112 | JGI IMG/M metagenome (GOLD analysis project Ga0102814, IMG submission 79112) | Estuarine microbial communities from the Columbia River estuary - Flood tide ETM metaG S.741 | ecosystem: Environmental > Aquatic > Marine > Intertidal zone > Estuary | place: USA...
TTCAAATAGGAACCACAGAATGAAAATAAATTATGCTTTTTAAGCCCGTGATGAGTTTGCACTATATCACTACTATTTGAAAGTTTATATATTCATTTATCCTTAGAAAAAATTAATGCCCTTCAAAACAGGTAAAGGAAATGACTTTTTAAGGATAAATGAGCCGTTAATGATAGTAAATGGTACAAGATTCAACCTCCAAATAAGTCTATGTTAAAAAGTTCTTAAAGATTAAAGAAGACAACTGATTAATTGCACAGAACTTTTGATATTTAGTTTTGTTCAGGAAGGGTGGAAATGTGAAGTTTCATAAACCAACAAGAAAAAAACAAAATGAATAAATCAGTATTAGGAATTGCGCTTGGATTCTTTTCAGTCGCTTGTTCTACACCTCAAGAGGTGGTAAGAGTTGAATCTCAGGTTCAAGAAATAAAGCAAATATCAAAAATTGAAGAGCAAGTATTAAAGAGAAAAGTAGCTATAGCTCGTTTTTCAAACGAGACAACGTATGCAAAAGGCCTTTTCTATGACAAAGCAAACGATCCAGTAGGCAAACAAGCTGTAGATATTTTGTCCACGAAATTGGCTTCATCAAATAAGTTTATTTTATTGGAGCGCCAAGATTTAGATTTAATTGAAAATGAGTTAAATCTTACAGGCAATGCTGGACTTCAAAAAGTTGGAGCAGATTATTTAATCATTGGCTCTGTTACCGAGTTCGGCCGTAAAAACATGGGTGATAACAATGTGTTTTCAAGAAGTAAAACACAAGTTGTTCAAGCTGGTGTAAGCATCCGTTTAGTGGATGTTTCAACTGGTGAAATTATTTACTCTGAAGAAGCAAAAGGTGAAGCTGAAACGACCAACAAAACCGTTTTAGGTGTAGGCGAAAGTACTGATTACGATGCGACTTTAAGCGATAAAGCAATTTCTGCTGCTATTTCTAAACTAGTAGAAAATGTGATCAACAATTGTATGGACAGACCTTGGAAATCCTTTTTCTTGTCTTACGACGAAGATGGGGTTTTAATCTCAGGTGGTAAAAGTCAAGGTTTAAAAGTTGGCGATAAATATGATGTTTATGAAAAAGGGAAAAAAGTAAAAAACCCTCAAACTGATATGATGATTGAGCTTCCTGGTAAATTGGTTGGTAAAATCATAATTGATGTAACATCAGGCACAAGTCCACAGAGCGAGTTTTCTATGGTTACGTTTTCTGAAGGCGACATAGATAAAACGAATTTAAATAAGTATTACATAATGGAGAGCAAGTAATGAAAAAGCTAATTTTTGGTCTACTATTCAGCTTAATTGCGATTGCAGCATGTACAGGAATTAAAACATCGACTCAAGGATTAGAGAATGAATCTTTTCTTGAGTTTATTGGAAATCCTGACAACTATGTAGGTGGAGTTCTTGTCAATATTGATAAGGAAATTTCATTTATGGCAGAAGTCAAAGAAAATAATGCCGATGTGACAAAAGGTAAAGTGTATGCTATCTCTACAGGGAAGCATGTAATTTCAGTTTATTACAACGAGAAAGTAATCTATCAGAAACAAATATTTGTTTCAGCACAAGAAACCAAAAAAGTGTTATTACCATGAACAGAATAGCATTAGTCCTATTTGCTGTACTTCTTTTTATGGGGTGTGCAACACAAGAAACCTTGTACACTTGGAATAATTATGAAGTAACAAGCTATAATTATCTTAAAAATACTGACGAAAAATCAACTCAAGAATTAATAGAGACCTACAAAAAGATTATAAAAAAACAGCAAGGTAAAAGGGGAATTGTTCCTCCTGGCATTTATGCTGATTATGGTTTTCTTCTATTACAAACGGATAAAAAAGAAGAAGGAATGGCAATGCTACAAAAAGAAGTAGAATTGTATCCAGAGTCTAGAGTATTTATTGAAAGAATCCTTAATATGGTGAAAGAATGAAAAATATCTTGATAGCAGCGGGTTTAGCAATGCTTTTTGCAACTGCTTGTACCCCAACAGCCACGATTAAAAAATCGGAAGCGTATAGTGGAATGTATGCCGAAAAACCTGTGTCCATTTTATTAATGCCTCCAATTAACAGAAGTACAAATGTTGATGCAAAAGAGTACTTTCACTCAACGCTTAGTATGCCAATAGCAGAAGCAGGGTATTATGTAATTCCTACTTTTCTGTCGATGGAAATCCTAAAAAAGGAAAGTGCTTATGATGCAGAACTATTTCTAGAAGCGCCATTGTCAAAATTTGGCGAGGTATTTGGCGCAGATTTAGCCGTGTTTACCATTATTCATAAATGGGATAAATCTGGAATTGCGGCAAAAGTTAATGTTGAAGTTGAGTATATCATGAAATCAACAAAAACGAATGAAGTGTTGTTTGTAAGAAGAGGCGAAGTAATTTATGATGCTTCTATTTCTACTGGCGGAAAAGGTTTGTTAGGTGCATTGGTAGATTTTACAGCTTCTGCAATTAACACAGCAGCTACTAAGTATGTAGATGTTGCAAGAGCGTGTAATTCGTATACATTTAGTGATATGCCGGTAGGAGTCTATAATCTGAACTACGGTAAAGATGGAAACGATATTGCAGGTTTGAAAAATTTTAAAGTTCAGCTTAATAAGGACTAATGATAGTTAGTTGATTTTTGTATTAGAAGGCATTTGGAACGAATAATTTCAAATGCCTTTTTTGTTTTAATCGCATTAAAACATATGAGTCAAAATTGAGCGTTTTATTCAAAAAAGAACATTTTTGTTAGCAAGTTTCTCCCTTCAGAATGAATTCAATTTGAAAAATGGATGACAAATTGGAGGGAGAACAAGAGGGTGGTCAACTCAATAAAAAGCTCAAAAATAGAGTTTACCAAGAAATCGAATTATTCAAATGACAAAACTAAAAACTACTCTTTTACCCAAAATTAATATGCAAAAAAAGACGCAAGATATTTAAAGTGGCCAAAGGAAATTTTTGAAGAAATTGGCGATTTCGTACTGTTAAAAGGGTAAAACTTACATACTCTTACCCGAAAAAGTTTATTCAGGTATATACTTGCACGATATACAAAAATAATATACTATTGTAGTTAAATAGTATAAGTATGAAAACAATATCCTTAAAAATTGACGACTCCATTTTTGGAGATACCGAACAAATTCTAACAAAAGTTAATATGCCTAGAAATAGGTATATAAATGAAGCTCTAGACCATTATAATCGCATTCAGAAAAGAAAAATTCTTGAAGACAAACTAAAAATCGAATCCGCATTAGTAAAAAATGATTCTATTGCAGTACTAAATGAGTTCGAAGTTATAGATTATGCAGGTTAAGCAATTTGAAATTTGGATTGCAGATTTGAATCCTCAAATCGGAACAGAGCCGGGGAAAACTAGACCTGTTTTAGTAGTTCAGACTGACTTGTTAAATAAATGGCCTCATCCATCGACCCTAATTTGCCCTATTACAACAAGTGTTATACAAGAATCAAACATCCTGAGAATTCATTTAAAAAAAGGAACAGCAAATGTCCATCAAGACTGCGATATCATGATAGATCAACTCAGGGCAATTGATAACAAACGATTAATAAGTAAAGTCGGGAATTTGCCACTTGAGTTAGCCGAGATTGTAAAAGATAATCTTATGATTGTTTTCGATATTGATTGAGCTCAGATTCTCTTCAAAAGAACAATTGTGTTAGAAAGTCTTTTCCGCCAGAATGAATTCAATTTGGAAAATGGATGACAAATTGGAGGGGGGAAATAGGGTGGTCAACTCAATTATTGACCCAAACCCAAACATCAAAAAACTTAATTAAACTCCGCGCCTTTAATAATCTTAAAGAATCGAATCATATAATCAAAAAAGGAATACACCATTATCACAACAGTTGCCGATAGAATATAGAAATGCGCATCCTTCGCTTCAGGGTAAAAGAAAATTACTAACCAATAGAGAGCCAATACATTAACGGAAATTTTTCCAGACATTACCGACATTGCCACTTTCCCATACCGCACTTTAATAATCGTTGATCCGATTAAAATCATTCCATCACGAATAACGAAAAACCACAAAAACCAATACGGAATCCAGCCAATGGAAATCAAATAATAGAACATGATGAATGCGCCGAGTTTATCAGCAAATGGATCAATTGATTTTCCCAATTCCGAGACTTGATTGAGCCAGCGTGCTACCCATCCATCAAGAAAATCGGACAATATGATGTATATAATAATGGTGAATATTCCCCAAGTCCACGATTCTTTGTACTGAGAGTGCAAATAAACCAAAATAATAGCCGCAGGAATTCTAGAAAAGGACAAAAAGTTAGACACCGTAAAAATAAGGTGCTTAACCTGAACGTCTTGTCCATCAATATTTTCAGTAAGTTTTTCTGAAATACTCAATTTATTCTAATTTAACCGCCGGCTGTTGAATATATTTGTACAATGAATTGCTGCAAAAATAATAAAATCAAACCGTTTATTTATGATGTTTGTTAAAAAACTAATTGAATCCCGTATAGACACCATAGAAATATTCAAAGGTAAACTACTAAATGTTCGTAGAGACACTGCTCGTTTGCCCGATGGATCACATGCCACTAGGGAATGGATTAAGCATCCCGGTGCTACTGCAGTAATTCCTGTATATGAAAATGGAGATATTGTTTTATTGCATCAATTCAGATATCCGGCAGAACAGATATTTATTGAAGTTCCTGCAGGAAAACTCGATCCAGGTGAAGCCCCTGAAGTAGCTGGTGAACGAGAATTAGCAGAAGAAGCAGGAGTTGTATGCGAAAACATGGAATATGTGGGCCATTTTTATCCGGGAATTGGCTATTCAGATGAAGTAATACATATTTATGTAGCCTGGAATCTTTCCGAAATCCCCAAGAATACAGATGCTGATGAATTCCTCGAACCATTCAGAATTTCGTTCAAACAAGCTGTAGATTGGGCTTTAGACGGAACTATTTCAGATGGGAAAACGATAATCTGCCTCCTAAAAGCTTGGGATTGGTGGGGGAAGAATCAGCCATTTAAGGTTTAGAAATTCGCAAAAGTAAATACATATAAAATTTGAATTAGTGGATTTAGAAAATGGATTTATTTAGTAAAGATTGGGCAGAAGCTTACATGAAACTAATTAATTCAGATGTAGAGTATAAAGAAAATGGGAAGGGTTGGGTTAATCCAATCCGATTTGTTTCTTTACATGAACACGAGAAAAAAGCAGTTTGGCTCGATTTGAAGAATGGAGTTTGTGAGCAAAGTTTATGTGGAAAAGCTGCACTTGCCGCAAATTCTTCTTATGAAATTCAGGCAGAAAATAAAGCCTGGGAATCTCTTTTAGAGACTAAAGGCGATCCACTTGTAGCTCTTTTTACTGGGAAATTAAAACTGACAAAAGGATCTCTGTTTACCCTTACTCGTTTCACCGCCTCTGCAAAAGATTTAGTTCGTATAGCTTCAATTGTTGAAATTTCTGAAATGGATTAGATAAAAAAGTGGGGGAGACTAAGGAATAACTAGTTAGTTTTAAATAAGGAAAGGAGTTGAGTCTAGAAATGATTAAAAGCCACCATCAGAATTTCTCGGCTATGATTTAGGGTAAATCTACTGGTATAAATAATTAGTGATTATTGGTTTGATTTCACAGTGTAAAGAAAGAATTGATATTGTATATTCTGAATCACAGAAGTCAAATCACATAGCTTAGATTTTAAAAAAGGGAATACATTATGTTTAAATTATTCAAGTTAGCCGTTCTCGTAATTGGCGTTCTTTTACTTATCGTTTTAAATCCAGATCGTGAAGCACACGAAAAAGCAATTAAAGAGCAAACCGCTAAAGACAATACAATTGCTTCATTGTTGGGAATCGGTTGGTTAAAATCAAAAGCTGTTGTGTACAAAGATTATTATGTCTTTTCCTTAACCTATTACGATGATGTTTTAGTAAGTGGCGGCATCGCAAAAAAAGTATGGGTCGGTAATATCGACACCTCAAAACTTAAAGAGATTAAAGAAAAAGTCGGTAAAGAATTAGAGAAGTTTGATAAGTAAGCGTTTTTGAACATTCGTGTATTTAATTCAAATTAGTATCAGTGTAACTGATAGCTTAGTGTAGATATGTAAAATTTTAAATGACTATTTAAACGAGAACGAGTTAATCGCTTTTTAATGAGTATTTAAGCTCATCTCTTTCTCCAAAGACTTACAAGTAATCTATAATTGGGATATGAAACAAAGTTATCATCATCAATGAATAGATTACTGTTTTTCTAATTTTCATGGATTTTCATTTCAAAACTCAGGTTTAAATTATAAATGAGTCATTAAACTTAAATAGATAAAAAAGGGTATTTAAAATATAATAGGGAATGATACTTATTCTCAATATATATGGCCTAATAAGGATTAAAGTACTAGCATATTGCATTCTAAAAATTGTCTATTTACACTATGAGTTTAGAAAAAGATCTTAAAGAGTTGGTTAGCGCTTCTGTGATTCCGCAAGAGACAGCCGATGTAATACAACACTATTACAAAACGAAACCAGCAAAGACCTCAAATCTAGTTGTCATTCTTTTTGCCATATTAGGGGTGTTCTTTATTGGTTCTGGAATCAATCTCATTATTGCTTCTAATTGGGATGAGTTACCCATTTTAGTAAAAACAATCATAGGGTTCATGCCACTACTTATTGCTCAATGTTTAAGTTTGTATGCCATAATTCTGAAAAGTGAACAAAAAGCTTGGACAGAAAGTACAGCTGTATTTCAGTTTATTATGGTTGGAGTTACGATTTCAATTGTAGCTCAGATTTATAATCTATCGGGTGATTTTAGTCAATTTATTTTGGTTTGGGCACTTTTGGGACTTCCGTTAGTTTATTTTCTTCGATCCTCAATGGCTTCGTTCATCTACTTGTTTTACATAGCATGGTTTGCCGCACTAGCCAAATTTGATCGTTCAGGAAGTTTAAGTCACTATTATTATTGGCCATTACTCTTGCTTGTTGTTCCTCACTATATTCTGTTAATCAAAAAGAATATGGAAAGTATACTTACTGTTTTTCATCATTGGTTAATAAGTGCAAGTTTTGCCTTGGCCGTTTTTATATCTATCGATATCAGCGAATTTTCAATGTTACCGATTGTAAGTTTACTGGGCTTGTTTTACTTGATAGGGCAGACCTCTCTCTTTAATGAAAAAAGTTTATTTAGAAATCCATATAAATTATTTGGTTCAATCGGGACTGTGATAATCTTATTTATGGGTAGTTACTCAGAATTCTGGAGACAAATGGGTCGCATCGATTATTTGACTCAATATTCCTTTGGATACACTTCATTTTGGTTTACACTAGTTTTCACTAGTTCAGCAATTGGGTTATTGTTTTTACAAAATAGAAGTAAAAAATGGACGGAAATAAATCCTGTTTCAGGAATATTCCTTGTCGTCATGTTTCTTTTAACATTTTCTCATTATTTGCCCGAAACCTATATTTATTTCAATGTATTACTTATCATACTCGGAGTTTTTTCGATACGAATTGGAGTAAAGCAAAAACATTTAGGAATTATCAATTATGGCTTACTGATATTAATGGTTTTGCTCGCTTTGAGATTCATTGATGTGGATTTAAGTTTTGAATTAAGAGGATTGGCGTTTCTTATAGTCGGTTTCGGTTTTTTAATGACAAATTATTGGGTAGTTAAAAGGAGAAAATCTCATGTTGAATAAAAAATGGATTCTTGCAGGTTTTTTTGCCTTGGTTTTTGTGCAGCTATTGGTGCCATTTAGCATGATTTTCGATCAAGAATCAGTAAAAGATGAAGGACTTGCGTTTAAGTTTAAAACCAGACCCGTTGATCCCTACGATATGTTTAGAGGTAAATACATTACCTTGAGTTATGAGCAAAATACATTTTTAGTGAAATATAGCTCTATCGATAGTCTTTCGGAGCAAACTAGTTCAATTGAATATGATTCTCAGAATTCAGAGATAGAAGTAGCAGAACCCGAGATAAGTGAAGCTGCTAATGTTGAGTATACGGCACCTGTTAGTTCTGAATATACCGAATCACAAACCGTCGATTATTATGCCTATCAAAATAAGCTTAATTTAAATCGAGACCGTGTTTTTGCTGAAATCGCAGAAGATGAAGATGGATTTGCCTTTATCTTAAATTTAACGAATGAAGAACCTCCGCACACGAGTAACTATCTTCTTGTAAGTATTCAAGATATGTATCAAGATGAAAATGGGTTTCGAGTTATAGTACACTTTCCCTTTAATCGCTTTTACATGAATGAGCATAAAGCCTACGAAGCCGAACTAGCTTATAACGAAAGTAATTTCACGGAAATAGATGAGTGGGGAAATCCGATTATCGACAACCAAAAAACGTATGCCTTAGTTTACATTTTCAATGGCAAAGCATCTTTAGAAAATGTGTTTATAGATGATGTAGCCATTGTAGATGTAGTAAATAAACGATTACAAGAAAAAGAATCGGAATAAACTATTTCTTTTCATACCTGCAAAAGTAATTGTTGCACAACTCAATAATATCGTCCTTAGGCTTCGCAGTGCCTTCGGTATCGTTTACACTCTCAACGCGCCTTGAAGCGAAAAACGTAATCTTTGCCACAATATTAATTTAGACAAGTGTTATAAGTTTTGTATAAACAGCATATTACAGAATTTACAAATTGGCTGTAATACATCCCAAAAGCGTTCGGAGGTATGATGATTAATTCTGTTTGTGTAGAAAATACAAACGAAGGTATCTCAGCCAGTCTCGCAAGTCCAAAATAAGCTCATTCCAAGTGCAAATCCCGACTCAGGTGTCTAGTCCCTATTTAGCATTCAAAAAGAATAAATAAGCCGTTCCGTTAACCGCTTTCCAGCGTTCCCATTGCATTTTATAATTTACAAAGGCTTTAATTTTACTTACTTCCGCCATAGCAAAAGACACTTCGCGCTGATTCACCACAAACAAAGAACTCTCTCCAATATCAAAACGGCGTCGTTCATATTCGAGTAAGTTTTTAAGCTCATCAGCATACAAACGATTGGTTAAAAACAGCTCTAATGAAGTATTTACAGCAAGAATTTCCTGATTAAGCATGGCTTCTAATTTTCGTTCTGCCCAATCTAAGGCTGCCTCATATTCACTAACTTTAGCTTTATATTCTTGGATTCCACCACGACCTTTTCGCAAGAACAAAGGCAAACTAAACTTTACTCCAAACATGGCTTGTTCGCCAACATCAAACTGTAAATTACTATTGTCTGATAAATAATTGTAGTACAAAGCCAATTCAGGACGAACTTGCTCCCATTTTAATTTCAATTCGCTTTTTCCAGCCTTAATTTTATTCACATATTGCTGACGAACAGGATGTTTTTCTATCAATTCAGAAAGTACTAATTCATCTTCATTTAGTGGTGTAAGATTATCGATGGATAGTGATTCAGGATGAATATCCACAGGAATTTCTTTTCCAATGTAAGCCTGAACCTTAAGTAGAGCTGAATTATATTTTAGAGCAGATTCTTTAACTTCAAGTGTTCGTTTACGAACTAAAACATGTGCTTCAAGAGTATCTGCAGCTGATCGATCGCCATTATTGAATCCACGAAGTACGCCACTTTTTCTGAATAAAGCCAGTTCATACAACTCTTTATATAAATTTAGAATGGTATAGGCCTCAGACCATTTCCAGAATAAAACCGCACTTTCTACATAAAATTCGTTGAGCTGCTCGTTAACTTCTGCATTAATTCGGTCTCTATCTGCACGACTTACATCATAACGTGTTCGTGACTCATCGGTGAGCAATCCACGACCTAAATCCATACTCACACCTAAATTCCATAAACGATTTTTGCCAGTAGAGTTTTCAGGGTTTAAAAACTGACCATCGTTTTCTTGAAATCCAGCATTGAACGTAAATGGACTTGGTGTTTTATATTCAATTCCCGTTTCCCATTTTTGGTAATAAGTTTTACTGTCAAATTCTTTTTTACTGAACTTGGAATATAATTTTGGGTCAAAAGCTCCAGCAGCTGAGACAATGCGTGCATCAGCTTGTTTGTTCATAGCTGCAAACTGTTCAATCATAGGATTCGAGTTTCTTACTTCTGCAATAAAATCATCAAAAAACAACGTTTTAGATTGTGATGAATCCGCTTTAATACTAAGGTTTTGCTGAAAACCAAAACTAGAAAGTGGAAGAAATAGCAAAAAAAGAAGGGACAAACTCACTCGATTTAATGAACACTTGCACTCAATATTCGCTCTTTTTAAAAACAGAATATGTAATAAATCTGCGTGTAGCATAGTCTTAGATAAATGAAAGTGTAGGAAAATAAAAGTGTTGTTTAAACAATCTTACCATCAGGATTTTTTCTGTTTAGAATCTTTATCATCGATCAGATGAGCGCTTTTCTCTCCGTTTTCTTTATAGAAAGAAGGAGGGAAGCCGTTTATCTGTCGCCAGATTTCATACCAAATTGGCACATCGTTCAACAAAGACATTCCATGTACTCCAGAACCTAATTGCAATTGACTTGGCCATTTTCCTTCAAGTGGATCAGGAGTTACTAAAACCCGATAATATCCATTTGATGAAGTTTGAGACTCAATCATACTTACCGTTCCACTATATGAACCAAAGGAAACATCAGGCCAACCTGAGAATACCAATGCGGGCCATCCGTCAAAAATCAAACGTACCGATTGTCCTTTTTGTATTAAAGGTAAATCCATGGGTTTAACATATATCGCAGCAGCAATCGAAAAATCATCTGGTAAAAGAACGGCAATTTGTTCGCCATCTTTAATCATTTCTCCTAAACCTGCTCGGTTAATTCGGGATACAATTCCATTCTGAGGTGCCATTATGACTAAGTTTTCACGGCGAATTTCATAATTTGCTAAATTAGTTTGCATTTTTTGAATATCAGAAATAGCATCGTTCAAATTGGTGATGGCAGTAAATTTATCAGATTGAGCTTTCGAAATTTTTTCACGAAACTCTTGCTCAGTCTGAGTGACACTTAATTTAATGTTTTCTAATTCTTGTCTCTGCGCCATCAACTTGTTCTCTTTTGAAAGTTGCCCCGCCTGTGCTTCTTGGCGTTTCACATCTTTAATCTCAAAATCAGTTAAAGACTTTAATCCATCTTTGAATAATAGATTGGTTCGGTTTGCTTGTTTATCTGCAACTTGAGCTCCAAATTGATAAGCAGCTAAATCGGCACTGTCACTAGCAATATATAATCGAAGCTGACTAAGCTTAATCACCAAAGATTCTAATTTTACTTTTTGAAGACGTCCTAAAGCCGATATTTGATCTTCCAAAGCCTCTACTTTTGAACGGTATGCTTCAACGGCAGCTTTTTTAGCCTCAATTTGAATACGTGTTCTTTGTAAAAGTTCAGGGTCGAAATACAAATCTTTCGTCTCAGAAAGAATAGCAATAGTGTCGCCTTTAACAACACGGTCACCTTCGGTTACAAACCATTGTTCAATTCGTCCTGGTACAACCGAAACTATAGTTTGAGGTCTTTTTCCAGGCTCTAAGGTGGTTAAAGCGCCATCAGATTTAATATTTTGGGTCCAAGGTAAAAACGCAAATACAATAAATGAGAGCAAAAAGAATACTAGCCACCGGTTAATCTGATTATATACACCAGGTTGTGTAATTGCTTTGAAACTATCAAAACTATTTACATCAATGTGTGACTTAATACTGTTGTTGGTTATGTTCAACATAAGATTTTAAAACAGAAAGGGTTTATAATTCAATTTGCTTTGAAAACAGATTTTTAACCTGTTCATCGCTTGATATTGCAATAAGAGTATACGCTTGGCTAGCATCGGTTAACACATCCCAAATGCCCATTCGTTCTTTTTCGTCAATATGATGAAGGTTGTCTTCAATCAAAACGAGTTTTGGCTTACACGCTAATGCTCTTGTTAAAATGATTTTTCGAACTAAGCTTCGTGGGAGTTTTTTACCATCTGGATTTATCCAAGTGTCTAGTCCTTCAGTAAGGTCTTTTAGTGATTTATCCCAGAATAGTTTTTCTGATAAATGAAGAATTTCATCATCTGAAATGTCTTTTCTACCTATGGTAATATTATCTCTTAGTGTGCCATTAAAAATTTCTTCGTCGGTAAGGCAAGTTCCCAAAAACTGACGGAAGATATCCATATCAATTGTGTGTAAACTAACTCCATTTACAAGTAAGGTTCCTTGGAAATTTGAGTAAAACCCTGCTAAAACGTGAATAAGGGTTGATTTCCCAGAACCATTTGTACCACTAATGCACCATTTTTCACCGGCATTTATGTGCAAATTCAAGGATTTAAAAGCTGTTTTTTCTCCATCGGGATAAACATAATGTAAATCGTTGGTCTCTAAACTGAAACCATAGGCAGATTTCGTTTTAATCGGATTGATTCCAGATTCTGTCTCAAGTGGCCAATCGGTAACCGATCCAACTTTTTCTACTGCCGTTAGAATATCGTAGATATCTTGCATGCTTATAATTACTTTCTCCACTGAGCTCACTACAAGTAATAGAACAATTTCAGCAGCAACAAACTGACCTAAATTGATTTGCTGATTAATTACAAGGATGCTACCTAAAATTAATAAACCACCACCAACAATAGCTTTAAAGCCAACAAGACTTATGTATTGATAAATGAGGATCTTAAAATGAAGATTTCTGAACTGTAAATAACTCTTTACGTGTTTATCTAAACGCTTTAAATGAAAGGTAGAATCTCCACTCATTTTAAAAACACGCAAACTTCTAGCGATTTCTTCTAACCAAAAAGCTACATCATATTTCTGTGCCGACTCATCAAGAGAAGTCGCCAAACCTCTTGGTCCCCAAACTTTTAGAATGAGTAAAACGATAGCAACTAGGAGAAATCCGAAGAGAATAAAAAACGGATGATAAAACGAGAGTAAGATAATACCGAAGGTTATCTGTAAAACCGCTGATGAAAAATCAAGCAAGATTTTTGAAATCCCTTTTTGAACCGAAATAATATCGAAAAAACGATTTACAATTTCGGGTACATATTTATTATGAAGTACGTCGTAACGGATTTTGGGAATTCGATAGGCAAACTCGAAAGCTGCGCGTGTAAATATGCGCTGTTGCAAATTCTCTGAAATATGAAGCTGCATTATAAATAATACTCCTGATACCACAATTCCTAGAATGACTATAAATACTAAAACCGTCCAGGATGTAGGTAGGGTGGCAGATTGAATTAAATTTATAATTGCTTGAATACCAAGAGGTAAGGAAAGAGCGACCAATCCTTGGAAAATGGCATAAAAGTACAATTGTCCAATTGCCTTTTTGTCTAATTTTAGGAGTCGAATGAAGCGTTGAACAGGCGATAATTTGCCTTCAATGTTCGGTCCGGCCATGGCTGTTATCTTTCTTGATGAATAGTTTTGAGTAATAAATTCTGTGTAAAGTCGAACAATTCCTCATCAGAAACGGAATCTGATAAACTAGGAAGATGTTCTTTAAAAAAAAGCTGTTTTAAAATCCCGTCAATTGTCATTGAAGCTAAGCTATTTGGATAGGTATAATCAGGGTTTATGGAAAGTATGATGGTTGCAATGCGGTTGCAAATTCTTTTATAAACAACAAATACACCTTCTTCGTTTTCTTTGTCAACTAAACGAGTTAAATAGGTTTTTGCAGATTCTTCAATTACTATTTTGTGTAAGGTTACAACATCTGGTTCGTTTGTAATTTCTAAATTTTCCAGAGGATTGATAATAATGCGCATTACTCTGTTCAATTGTTCTTTGCAGTTAGTCAAATTAGACACTCCAAAAACCATGCGGTATTCAACAAATCCCCAAAACCAAGATACGAGATAGAGCAAAATTTTATGCTTGTTTTCAAAATAGCGATATACTGAACCTTCTGTGGTACCAATTGAAGCTGCAAGCTTTTTGATGGTAAATTGCTCAAATCCAAGTTCATGAATTAAGACTATCGATTCCTTAATAATCTTACGTCCTAATTCACTCGATTCTGGTTCCTTAACAAAAATCGTTGGATTAACAGTTATTTTGATTTGTGATAGTAATTGTTGCATGTGTCAACAGCGTCTGATTTTTAAAAATAAGTTAAATGTGCATTTTAAAAGGTAAGGCTTACAAGAATGGTATTTAACAGTGCAATAATAGTAGTAATACTATCAATAAGTCTTAATTATTGATTAAATAAGCATTAGAATAAGATTAGAGTTATTCTTCACTGATTAAAAAGAGGTTATCTAGTATCCTAAATCTGTACTAAAGTCAATTCTGATATTATAAACCCATATTTATCAGAATATCGGCCAATTGAATAATTAAATGTTAAAATTGAAATCAACCAATTAATTAAAGTTTTACGAGTTAAGTAGAAAGATTCTTCAATTTCGTACATTTTCCGATTCTTAAAATGTAAACAAATGCCAAAACGTGATACTTTTTCGGCCGGTCAGAATTGTTCAACCCTATTCCTTTTCACATCAATTTAGATTAAAACAAATTGATGTGGGCAAAACGCTTATCGATCTATTCGTTCAAAAGTTCCCATTTAGGCCGATTAATGAATGGGCTGAAAAAATAAATGAAGGATTCGTGTCGGTAAACGGAGGTAAGGTAAATCCTGATTACTTATTGCGAACAAATGATTTAATCTCTCATTATAATCCTGCAATAAAAGAACCAAGTGTCCCAGATGAAGTTCGTATATTACAAGATAATGACGATTGGATTGCCGTTTTTAAGCCTGCTCCAATGCCAATGCATGCAGGTGGTAGATATTTTAAAAATAGTCTTCAAGTTATATTAGAAGAGCAGCTAGGTTACCCTCTTTTTATCATTCACCGTTTAGATGCTGTAAGCTCAGGAGTTATCATCTTAGCAAAATCAGAAAAAGCTGCAGATCGAATCTCGAAGTGTTTCAGAGAGAATGAACCAGAAAAAACGTATATAGCATTGGTAAAAGGAATTCCTGAAAACAATGCCTGGCAAGTCGATAGATCAATTAGAAGAAAAGATGGTTTTGTTTTTGAATGTTGTGAGGAAGAAACAGGAGGGAAATTCGCTCAAACTTCATTCAGCGTTCTAACAAGAGGTGCGAAATATTCTGAAATTGAATGTAAGCCACTAACTGGTAGAACTCATCAAATTCGACTGCATCTTTTGGCGTCCGGATTCCCAATTGCCGATGATAAAGTGTATTTAAATAAAGCTCCAACTGCGAAACTATTACAAACCACCGCAATTCATTTATGTCATAAAAAAATTAGCATTCCATCTTTGGAAATGGATATTGAATGTGAATTGCCCTTATGGTGGGGCGAATTGCAACTGGCTTGAACGATAAATGTTTTAACTAGTAAAATAATACTTAGAACGTTCTGCAAAATAGGGCTCAAAAACTTTTTTCAAAGATGCATGTTCGTCTAAAAGTAACTCTTTGTCTTTCTCCAAAAGCTCATCCGCATATTCTTTCGCTAATTCAAGTATATCTTGATCTTTAACCAAGTCTGCAAATTTGAAATCAGGTAGGCCACTTTGCTTTGTTCCCAATAAATCTCCCGGGCCACGAAGTTTTAGATCAACTTCTGCAACTTCAAACCCATCATTAGTTCTTTCCATGGTTTCAAGACGAATTCTTCCTTCTTTTGATAAAGCATCACCTCTCATTAAAACGCAATAACTTTGGCGTTCTCCTCGTCCAACTCGCCCTCGCAATTGATGCAATTGAGATAGTCCAAAGCGTTCAGCATGTTCAATAACCATTAAACTTGCATTTGGCACATCGACACCAACCTCAATTACTGTTGTGGAAACTAAGATCTGAAGTTCATTTCGCTTAAAAGCTTGCATCGTTTTTTCTTTTTCTGTTGAGGGTAATTTTCCGTGAACTAATCCGACATTATATCCTGAAAAACGATCTTTAATAAGTTCAAACCCTTGTGTTGCATCTTTTAAATCTAAGACTTCAGATTCTTGAACCAAAGGAAATACAATGTAAACTTGTCCGCCCTCCGCCAATAATTCATCAATGAACTGATAAACTTGATCTCTCTTTTTTTCGTTGCGCACTGCAGTTTTTATAGGTTTTCGATTTTTGGGAAGTCCTTTAATTAAAGTAACATCTAAGTCTCCATAAAGAGTCATGGCTAAACTTCGAGGAATAGGCGTTGCCGACATTACTAATACGTGTGGTTGTAAACCTTTTTGAGCTAAAAGATTACGCTGTAAGACTCCAAACCGGTGCTGTTCATCAACAATGACCAAACCTAATTTGAAGAACTCCACATCATTTTGGAACAAAGCATGAGTTCCAACGGCAATGTGACAAGTTCCACCTGCAATATCTGCTAATACATCGTTCCGAATAGATGTCTTTTGTTGCCCAGTTAAGATTCGAACATTTAAGCCTAAAGCTTCAGCAAAAACACTAAGTGTTTGAGCATGTTGCTCTGCTAAAATTTCTGTAGGTGCCATAAATGCACATTGATAACCATTGTCGATGGCATAAAGCATAGAGATAAAAGCGACTATAGTTTTACCTGAGCCAACATCTCCCTGAATTAATCGATTAGATTGAAATCCACTTATAAAGTCAGCTCGAATAGCTTCAATGGCTTTATTTTGTCCATCAGTTAATTCAAATGGCAGAACATCTCTATAAAATGTTGAAACTAATCTTGAATTTGTTTTGAACGTTAGTCCAACAGCTTTCATTATTCGGTCAGCTCGTATTTTTCGTACACAAAGCTGAAACAAGAATAATTCTTCAAATTTGAACCGAAATACCCCATTTTGACTCTCACTAATTTGTTGCGGAAAATGAACCGCATTCAATGCATCAAGTCTAGAAAGTAAATTTAGTTTAGTTATAATAAAAGAAGGAAGGTATTCATTAAGTGAAAATTCATTTAAGAGTTGTTTAATCCATCGTTGAATAAGTTCACTACTTATGTATGTTTTCTCAAAAAGTTGACTACTAGGGTAAATAGCAAATATGCGTAAATGTTGATCTATCTGAATATCATCTGTCGCATTTTCCATATTAGGATGTGCAATAGACCAATAGGAGCCAAAACGTTTGGCAGGGCCCCAAATCAAAAACTTTTTACCCAACTTTAATGATTTCTCGAAATAGTTTACCCCTTTAAACCAAACTAGTTTGATAGTGCCACTTCCATCAGAGGCAAAAGCTTCTAGTCGTTTGTTTCTAGGAGAGCCCAAAGTTTGAACACGCTGAATCGTAACAGAGAGAACAGACTCATTTTGGTCCTCCGTTAGCATGGCGATGCTATCTAGATTAGAACGATCGATATATTTTCGCGGGAAAAAATAAATTAAATGCTTGGCCTTAGTTATGCCAGCAGCATGTAAAGCTTTCGTTCTATTTGGGGTAATTCCTTTAAGTTCTGATAATTCCATTGGTATATAAATCTATATCGATATATCAAAAAAATAGTTGTATATTTGCATTTCAAGCGCAATATGACAAAAAAAAGTGATTTATTCTATCTTTTTTTAAATCATGTTGGATAAAAGATTGCGACTTGTTAGTGTAACTGATATATTTATCAGCTCTAAAGAAAATTTTAAAAAAGCGAGAAATTCAGTGCCTACGATACAACAATTAGTACGAAAAGGTAGACAAAGCAAAGTTAAGAAGACAGATGCCCCTGCTCTTCAGGCTAACCCGCAGAAACGCGGAGTTTGTACTCGTGTTTACACGACTACTCCTAAAAAGCCGAACTCTGCTCTTCGTAAAGTCGCGAAAGTGCGTCTAACCAACCAGATTGAAGTAATTGCGTACATACCCGGTGAGGGACACAACTTGCAGGAGCACAGTATTGTGCTTATCCGTGGTGGTCGTGTTAAAGATCTTCCAGGTGTGCGCTACCACATTATTCGTGGTGCCTTAGATACAGCAGGTGTTAACAATAGAAAGAAGAGTCGTTCTCTCTATGGTACAAAACGCCCGAAAAAAGGTGCTGCAGCAGCTGCCCCAACCAAAGGTGGCAAAAAGAAATAATCGTTAACCGTTCCAGTTTAAATACGAATGCGTAGAAGAAAAGCCGAAAAGAGAATCGTTAAACCAGATCCACAATTTAAAGATCAATTGGTTACTCGATTCATTAATTATTTGATGAGAGATGGTAAAAAAGACGTGGCTAGAAAAGTCCTTTACCAAGCTTTCGGAATTATCGAAGAAAAAACAGGTCAAGTAGGTGTAGATGTGTTTCGTACCGCTTTGTCCAATGCTTCTCCGGTAGTTGAAGTACGTAGCCGTCGTGTTGGCGGTTCAACTTATCAGGTTCCATCTGAGGTTAGACCTGAAAGAAGTAGTGCTCTATGTATGCGTTGGATTATAAACGCCTCTAAAAGCCGTAACGATAAATCAATGGCTGCACGTTTAGCTCGTGAGCTCATCGATGCTTCAAACAACGAAGGTGGTGCAATTCGTAAAAAAGACGAAACTCACCGTATGGCTGAAGCTAACAAAGCGTTCTCACATTTCAGATTCTAATATAATTACACAAGTATAATGTCATCAGAAGACGACAAAATTATTGACCGCCTAAGACACACCCGTAATATTGGTGTTTCTGCGCATATTGATGCCGGTAAAACAACAACATCCGAACGTATCCTTTTCTACACAGGTATTAACCACCGTATTGGTGAAGTACATGATGGTGTAGCTACTATGGACTGGATGGAGCAAGAGCGTGAGCGTGGTATTACTATTACCTCTGCTGCTACTACTTGCGAGTGGAAAGGTCACAAAATTAATCTTATTGACACTCCTGGACACGTTGACTTTACAGTAGAAGTTGAGCGCTCATTACGCGTTCTTGACGGTGCTGTTATGGTTTATTGTGCAGTTGGAGCTGTTCAACCACAGTCTGAAACCGTTTGGCGTCAGGCAAACAAATATAAAGTTCCTCGCTTAGCGTTTGTGAACAAAATGGACCGTACTGGTGCAGATTTCTACAATGTAATTGATAAAATGAAATCTCGCTTAAACGCTAATCCTATTCCTCTTCAAATTCCTATCGGAAATGAATCTAATTTCCGTGGTGTTGTTGATTTGGTAAAAATGAAGGGTATTATTTGGCACGAAGAAGGTTTCGGAATGACTTATGACGAAATTGACATCCCTGCTGAACTTCAAGGAAAAGCTGATCAATACAGAAAAATTATGATAGAATCTATTGCTGATCACGATGATCAGTTAATGGAAAAATATCTAAATGAAGAAGAACTTACTGTTGAAGAAGTTGAAAACGCTTTACGTAAAGCAACTCTAGCTTTAACTGTTACTCCAATTCTTTGTGGTTCTGCATTTAAAAACAAAGGGGTTCAAGCTATGCTTGACTCTGTAATTAAATATTTGCCAAGTCCATTAGATATTGATGCTGTTACAGGCACCGATCCTGATGATGATCAAGTGAAAATATTACGTCATGCTAATCACAATGAACCATTTTCAGCTCTTGCATTTAAAATTGCAACAGATCCATTCGTTGGTAAATTAACTTTTATTCGTGTTTACTCTGGTCAGTTAGATGCTGGATCTTATGTATTTAACGTTAATACTGGTAAAACAGAGCGCGTTGGTCGTTTATTGAAAATGCACGCTAATAGCAAAGAAGATATTTCTACAGTTCGTGCTGGTGATATTGCAGCTGCAGTTGGTATTAAAGAAGTTCGCACTGGTGATACTCTTTCCGATCCTGATCATCTTGTCATGTTGGAAAAAATGGTATTCCCTGAGCCTGTTATTAAATTGGCTATCGAACCTAAAACTAAAGCTGATAACGATAAACTCGGAATTGGTTTATCAAAATTGGCCGAAGAGGATCCAACTTTTAAAGTTTCAAACGACGAAGAAACAGGTCAAACTACCATCGCAGGTATGGGTGAACTTCACTTAGAAATCATTGTTGACCGTTTAAAACGTGAATTCAAAGTTGAAGCAAATGTTGGTGCTCCACAGGTATCTTACCGTGAAGCTATCACAAAATCATTCACACACCGCGAAGTTTACAAAAAACAATCTGGTGGTAAAGGTAAATTTGCTGACATTTCATTTGAAATTAGTCCAATGGAAGGTAATGTTGGATTCCAATTTATCAATGAGGTTAAAGGTGGTAATATTCCTAAAGAATTTATCGCTCCTGTTGAAAAAGGATTCAAATCTGTAATTCTAAACGGTATTCAAGCCGGTTATAAAGCAGAAGGTATTTCATTCCGTTTATTTGATGGTTCTTATCACGATGTTGACTCAGACGCGTTAAGCTTTGAGTTATGTGCAAGACAAGGTTTTAGAGAAGCTGGTAAAAAAGCTGGTCCGATTATTCTTGAACCAATCATGCGCGTTGAAGTTATCACTCCTGAAGATTATATGGGTGATATCATTGGTGACTTAAACAGTCGTCGTGGTATGATTGAACAGATGGATACAAATCCAGATGGTTCTGTAGTTAGAGCACAAGTTCCGTTAGCATCCATGTTTGGATACTCAACTGAATTAAGATCTATGTCACAAGGACGAGCTGTTTACTCTATGGAGTTTTCAAAATATGCTCCTGTACCTGACAATGTTGCAAAAACAATTTTAGAAAATAAAGCTTAACATTAAATTTCAGTAATAAAATGGCTAAAGAAGCATTTAATCGTAATAAACCCCACGTTAATATTGGTACTATCGGTCACGTTGACCACGGTAAAACAACATTGACAGCGGCAATCACAAAAGTATTGAGCGAAAAATTTGGTGGTTCCGCCAAA
>Ga0102814_10000936_pt1 | contig 20855 bp, 24 predicted proteins | sample ColrivemetaGS741_FD_79112 | JGI IMG/M metagenome (GOLD analysis project Ga0102814, IMG submission 79112) | Estuarine microbial communities from the Columbia River estuary - Flood tide ETM metaG S.741 | ecosystem: Environmental > Aquatic > Marine > Intertidal zone > Estuary | place: USA...
ATGAATGATCAATTGCTGCCGATTTCAATCGGCAGAAAAAGAGAAATAATGTTTTTCCATTGGGTTAAAACCCAATGGAATTGATGTTAGATTAGAGCAAAGGATTAAAAATCAATTACCGCTGACTTTAGTCGGCGGAATTTGCAACTGGCTTTAGTTGGCGGATTTTTAAAACAAACGTGGCAAATGCGTTAGCGAATAATAAATTACTTTTGGGGCCATGAAAAAAATCTTGGTAATGGGAAGCGGGAGCTGGGCTACAGCTCTAGTCAAGATTTTACTCGAAAACGGAGATTTACACGTGGATTGGTGGGTTCGATCAGAGGAAACAGCAGATTACATCAATAAAAACGGTTCAAACCCAAGGTATTTGCGGTCGGTTAGTTTAGATTCTAAACTGTTTTTTGCTAATACCGATGCGGAGCAATTGGTTAAAAACAATGACTTAATACTAATAGTTACACCATCTGCTTTTATTTCTGATTTGATAGATAATTTGCCTGCTGATGCATTTAAAGGAAAGAGAATTATTTCTGCTGTAAAAGGTGTAGAGCCGAAAACACTTAAAATAGTAGGAGAATATTTATTCCAAACTAAAGGGGTAAAAGAGGCGGATTTTGGTGTAATAACCGGACCGTGCCATGCAGAAGAAGTAGCACAAGAGAAATTATCGTACCTAACCTTTGCATCTACAAATTCAGATTTTGTAGACCAAATGCATAATTATTTATCCTGCGATTACATAAAGGTAACGCCCAGTGCAGATATTTATGGCACTGAGATAGCAGCAGTGTTAAAAAATGTATACGCTATTGCCGCAGGAATGTGCCACAGTTTAGGCTATGGCGATAATTTTTTGGCAGTTTTAGTAAGTAACGCTATTCGAGAAATAAAACGCTTTATCGCTGCGGTACATCCCATAGATAGAGATGCAGATGACTCGGCTTATTTAGGCGATTTATTGGTAACTGCTTATTCGCAGTACAGCAGAAACAGAACCTTTGGAGCAATGCTAGGTAAAGGGTATTCTACAAAATCAGCCCTTATGGAAATGGAAATGATAGCGGAAGGATATTTCGCAACGGAAAGTATATATAAACTAAACAAAACGTATGGTGTTTCTATGCCAATTTTAGAGTTTGTATATAACGTTATTTACGAGCATTACAACGCAAAAAAAGAAGCAATACAACTTACCTCAAAACTAAATTAATGAAGAAATTTCTAACCACTTTTATCTACTCTACGTTAGCCATTTTGGCTGTTGGATACCTTTCTCGAACTATGCATTGGGAAGGTTCAGAAACTATGCTTTGGGGAGGCTTTTGGCTTCATATTGCATCGTACATAGGCTATTCGTTTGTGGTGCGTATAAAAGATAATCGAATGATTTATCCTTTGATAATCTTGGTGCTCATCTTCCTTTTGAGGTTTTTTAGTATTGAAGTATCGTACAACACATCGCTTATTGGCTTCTTTGTTATATTCTTAGCATACGTTGGTTTCCATATGCTTACACCAAATTATTTGGCATATGGAGAGAACAAACTAGTGAAAATAGTGAATATTATTTTACTGAGTTTTTTTGTAATTGCAGGCATTTTTAAGGTTATGCACGTACAAGGAGCTGATATGATTTTGGAATTAAGTGTAGGTGGAATTGCTTTTATGCTAATGATACAAGGTTGGCTAAAAGGCAGAGCAACCTAGCAAAAAAAAACCTCTGCCCAAAGGCAAAGGTTTTAAATAGTTAGTTTTTAATCTATTTATGCTGATTGACTTACGGCATAGTTTAATTCCATCCATCCGCCACCATTGTAGCATTCTATTCCTTGAGCTTGTAAAAAACCTGTAGCTTGACCACTTCTTCCACCGCTCATGCAGCAAAGTAGGATTGGTTTATCCATTGCTTTGAATTCTTCGATACGCTGAGGTACTTCGTTAAGTGGAATATTGATAGAGCCAGCTATATTTCCACCCATAAATTCGCCAGGAGTTCTAACATCAACTATTCTAACTCCGGCATTTAATAAATCTTGTATTGTCATATGTGTTTTATAATGTATTTTATTTATTTAGTCATTCTTCCAACCATGCAATTTGCATAACTTTTAAGTTGAAGCAATAAGCCGTTTTCTTCGGTTGCTTCTGGGTAGCCCATATCGTGCAGTTTTTGAATTATTGTAATTCTAGTAGCCAAAGAATCATAACCGATATCAATTGCGTCATTCTCTAGTTCTACTGCCACTGAATCTACACCATTTATCTCGCCAAGTTTAGTTTTTATGCTATGAGCACACCCACTACATTTCATATTGGCTACAAATAATCTTTCGTTCATTATTTTTCTGTTTTGCAAGTGCTAATGCCAAAAATGGTATACAGCGGGCAAAAGTTTAAAACGCTAGTTGCTATAAATATAACCCCTAGAATAAGCAGTATAATGCCTAAAACGCCAGAAACAGTTCCAGAAACATATAATATTCCGAATAATATGGCCGCCATTATGCGGATGATTTTGTCGGTAAAGCCCATGTTGTTTTTCATAATTTTATTATTTTTAAGTTTGTGAGTGCAAATGTAAATGTTGTTTTTAGACAAAGATGTAATTTAGGTTACAGAATAATTAAGTCAGTTTACTCTAGTCTAAACACAGGGAGTCGCATATGTTCTTTCTCGTAGTTTTCACTGTGGTGGTAAACCCAAGTAAGTTGTGATCGCGGATTATTTGCAAAGCCTTCATCGCTCTTCTTTTTGTCTTCAAACTCAGCCTTAAGGTTTGGGTTGGTGCGTAATAATTGTGCTGCCACATCTTCAAAAACATAACCACTGTACCATTCTTTTTGTTGTAAAATGGCATCGAAAAAATTCCAATTAAAGTAGCTGTCTGGTGCATCAGGTTCTAGCATTTCAACAACAAATCGGTCTTTGTCCGTTCCTAAATTAATTCTAAAATCGCCTTTTCTAAATTGCCATTTTATGGTATCGCGAATATATGTGGTGTTATAATGTCCGTAGTGTTTTTCGTAAGCCGATTGGCCGGTTTCGTAGTTCGAAATCCGATAGCTAATTATTTCTATTGTAGTATCGTTTTTAAGGGACTCTAGTATTACTCCATTCCAAGTTAGTCTGTCTTCCACATCAGTAAATCCCTTGCGTAAAAAGTATGCTTTTGGTTTTTCGCGAATTACGGTTGGTTTCATTGCGTAGTAAAAATACATTTTCCAAGTTTTTGGTTTGCTACGGTCGTAATACAATCGTTGCTCGCCTGTAACTTCGCTTGGTTTGTAACCATATTCATAGCCATTAAAAGCAAATACGTTAGATTTAGCAGAGTCTAAATTCCAATCTATTGCATAGTTGCTAGTTCCACTGATTAGTCTTTTTTGTTCTCCTCTTGAATTCTTGATAGCAGCTGTATTTTCATTACAGAATTCGATGCTACTTTCTAAATATTGATAAGTTGCTTGCACCCGTTTGTCAAACGGTTTTAGCATATGCGTTTCGGTAATAAAACCATAAATATTATGTAGGGTAGTTAAGCCGCTGCTGTATTTGGGCGAATCGTAAAATGTGGTATAGCTGCTATACAATGCATCACCGTGCACGTTTACGTAAGGCACCATTTCTTGCTTTTTGTCTTTCATTTTTGCTTCTAAAGATGGAATTATTTCATCAGCTAGGTATGTTCCCATGGCATAACCCAGTTTAGTTGGTTGCGTGCTTAAATAGGTTATTGTGTATTGATAATCAGCACCGTTGCTTACGTGTGTTTCAATGTAGAAATCAGGGTCAATATATTGAAGCAATTGAGCAAAGCTTTCGGCATTTTTACTATCGCATTTTACAAAATCACGATTTAAATCCAGGTTTTGAGCATTTCCTCTAAATCCATATTCTTCCGGTCCGTTTTGGTTTGCACGGCTGTGGCTGTTTCTATTTATTGCTCCGCCGATGTTGTAATAGGGTATGCAAACCAAAATACACGAGTCTAACAACTCTTTTTTTGTTTTTAAAATATCCCTAAAAAGCAGCATGCTCGCATCCACACCATCGGGTTCGCCTGGGTGTATAGCGTTGTTTATCAGAATAATACTTTTATTCGATCCTTTGATTTTATCCAATGTTAATCCATTTTGACAGATTGTGACAATGTGAAGCGGGTAACCAGCATCGGTCATACCAAATTCGGTAATGTGTAGCTCGGCAAAATCTTGGTCTAGTTCTTTCCACCATGCTATTCCTTTGAAATAAGGAGCGGACTGTTTGCCATCTGAAGTTTCGAAAATAGTAAGGTATTCTTTTGTGTTAATGATGGTCGGGTCGGTACATCTTACGAATGAGGATATTACAAGGAGTAATACTAGTTTCTTCATCGAGCAAAAGTAATCAACCCAATTCGTATAATTTTGTGGAAGTCAATTCGTTGTTCAATTATGAAATTTTTTGCACTTCTATTGAGTGCATTATTACTTTATGGTTGTTCTTATCGCACCAGAACTTGGATTATGCCGCAGCCTAAAGGTTTTGTGTATGTTCCGACTGGTACTATAGCAGATTACAACGGCAAAAAGCTTCGAATCTTGCTTTTTGGATGATGGATACCGAAGTTACGAACAGGCAATATCGTGAATATCTGGCAGATGTAGCGGGAGAAACACCGCCAGTAGAAGCCATATACAATGCACCTGATAGTATTGTTTTGCAGAATGAACTATGGATTTCGAAGTATACTGATTATTTTATAAATCCTGCTTTTGATAATTTTCCAGTAGTAGGCTTAACTAAAAATCAAATGAATGATTATGCCAAATGGTTATCCAAAAAAACGAGTGATCCAAATGGACTTTGGACATACGAATTCAGGCTCCCAACAGTTTTTGAATGGCAATTTGCAGCGTATGGTGGGAGAAGCAGTGCGAACACCTATCCTTGGGGTGGTCCGTATGACAGAAATAGCAAAGGGTGCTATTTATTGCATTGCTACACGCCAAGTCAATACAAAGTAATAGATGCTAAACAAACCGCGGACAGTGGATATTATACTCGCCAAGATATATCGGATAGCGTAATAGATTCCATGTACAATACAATTTTGGCAAACACCAAAAACTGGAAGAAAACCAAGCGTAAGCATATTGGGGCAAGCCTGCCAATGGTTGGAATGCCAGTGTTCGCAGATGCATACTTCCCAAACGATTTTGGTTTGTATGGAATGAGCGGCAACGTTGCAGAAATGACACACGAAGGAGAAGTTTTAGGAGGAAGCTTCCGCACGACATCTGCCTATTGCAAAATAATGAATGGCGAAGCATATCCTTTTGATGCAACAAGACCACAGTGCGATGTTGGGTTTAGGTTGGTGTGCTCGTATTTAAGTGCGAGGGTGGAGGAGAAGGATTAAGATTTTTTGTTCAGATTTCGATACTTTTTCTCCTTAGGTCGAAAAAACTCAATCTGACAAAAAACGATGCAGGTTCAAGAATCGGCTTCGATAATTTTCTCCTTAGGTCGAAAAACTCAGCCTGACTTGCAGATAATTTTATAGTTGCAAACTCTTCAGTCAGCTTGAGTAGCTGGCGAGTAGGCTGAAGGGCAGGGCGTATCGAAAGCGGTTCGAGTGGGAAAACTTAATCTGATAATAAACAGTAAAGCCTATCAAAATTTTTCAATCTGCATAAAATCATTGAATATTGCGATGCAATGCAAATAGAAGGAAATCTCCGAATGTTCGATACGGAGTTGGAAGATAAAACACCCGTTTATACTCTCCCAATGCGTGATATTTTAACACCCGTTGAACCGATTGAATTCAATCCATTAATCGGACAAGTGATTCGGTTTGAATACGAAGGGTATATTAATTCGGTACTTTCTGGAGAAAAAATAAACAAAGCTTTTGGCGAAGGATTGACCTATAAGGAATTTATGGAAAGTCCGCAGGCTAGCCCAAGCATAATGCGACCCGAGTTAAGTAGAATACACGAAGGCATTGCCATTCGCGATTATGAATGGGAAGTCCGCCATCACCTAAAACCGCATACTGTTTATATATCATTAACAAGCGATTATAAAGTGGGCGTAACGCGAGATACCAATATTCCCTACCGTTGGATAGACCAAGGAGCGACACAGGCAGTTCGATTGGCGGAAGTGCCATACCGCCAATTAGCGGGATTGATTGAGGTTTCGCTAAAAGCACACATTTCCGACAAAACAGCGTGGCAAAAAATGCTGAAAGGCATTGTAGATAATCCGAAAACCATTTTGGAAGTAAAAAACGAAATGGCGGATTTAGTGCCTGATGAATTGAAAGCCTATTTAATTGACAACGAAGAGATTACTGAAATAGAATATCCAGTTTCTATTTATCCTGAAAAAGTAAAAAGTTTAAAGTTGGACAAAGAAAAAGTAATCGAAAAAAAGCTAGCAGGCATAAAAGGGCAATACCTTATTTTCGATGATGGAAGTGTGCTAAACGTAAGAAGTCATAGTGGGTATAGGGTGAAGTTGGAAGTGTAATTTAACGAATGTTGTCTGTGATTGTATCGCGGACATGTTCAGTTAGAATTTTCAATTCTAGACTTCAGCGTTATAAACGCGAACTAAATCCCGAAGGCATTACACATGCGTTCGACTTAACGAATGTTGAACACGATTGTATCATTGGCGTGTTTTATTCTTATAATTGAAATTCATTTTGATAAACGAAATCTTCGATACCGCATTGTTCATCCTAAAAGAAGGCTACATTGTTTTAGCAATAGTGCTATGGGTCTTCTATCGATTCTCCGCTAAATATTCAGCATTAGCAAAAGAGTTATTGCACAATTTGGGGTGGCTAATGATTGTGATTTGCATGTGGATTATAACCAACTGGGCCCTGGATTTAGCGAAGTACTACAGTGATTTTAGCGAATCTGAGTACGAGCAGTATGCTTTTTCAAAACGACTTTTAGGAGAATATGGTTGGGTGTATTGGTTTCCTTTTCTTATGGTTGTAAGTATTTTAGTTGTCAACTTGTTCAATAGATGTAGAACTAATTTAATCGTCTTGCTTCTGGGTATTATTATTTGCTTCGGTTCGTATTACTATGCATTTTTTCAAATGCTAATTGCTTCTAATCGAAGTTTTATAAGTTCATCTTGGCACTTAGAATTGCCGGTTTGGTACAAAATCGTTCTCGCTTTTATACTAAATGCCGCCATTTGTCTATTCATAATATCCATTCTCAAAATTTATAAGTTACTTCGTAAGTAATGAATTGTAAGATATGGGTTGTTGGGTTAATGATGTTACAAGCGTGTGGCCTAAGAGGTCAGTGCGATTTAAAAACTGCGGTTTTTACAGAATTCCCTAATTCTACCATACAAAAAGTTACGGTAAAGGAGTTGCTCACTTTGCCCGATTCTATTTTACCAAAAATCAGCTGGGAAAATTCATTTACCCAAACATTGGAAATCAATGGTTTTCAATATCCGTTGGATATTTATTACAAAGGCAGTTCACTAAATCCAGGCAAACCGCAGACACAAATCCTGTTTCACCAAGACGGGATGATAAATGTAAATGGAGTGATAGCAGATACTAATTCACTCGATAGCATTTTTATTCATCACTTTTTTGCCTTGCCTTTTGGAGAAGTAACTGATAGCAATTGTGTAGTTGAAATAGAGCGAGAACCCGAAACTACGTACCGACAAGTAGAGCAAAGAATAGAGCGAATAGCAGATGCGTATTTACTTGGTTTAGAACAGTATAAAAAGCAAAATGGTGAAAAGTTATCCTGCAAAAAGTATGCAGATTTCAAAGAAGAATTGCATCAAATGTATCTTACAAAAGGCTATATATCCATAGATAGGGTTTTCGAGCAACCGAGTTTGTTTTTTAGATTTAATCTGGATGAATAAGTGGTTTTTTGGCATAGTGATACTAATACTTTCTTGCAAACCAAAGCCTGAATGTAACATAGCAGAAACTGTTTTTTACGAAAAAAAGGAGCCTTTTGTAGAGGTGTTTACCATCTCTCAATTGCGAAAAATGGAGGATAGCACACGCAGTAGACTGTGCAACGAAGATTATTTTTGGAGTGATTTAAAAGTAGGAAATTTGCATATCCCGACGGATATTTATGTGAAAGGAAAGTGCGATAGATATCCTGGTATTTATTGTTTTTTTAGCAGACCTGAAACTGTTTTTAGGGTTGTTGATTCTACAGAAGTAGTTTTCAATGATTCGTTGGTTTTTATTAAAGATTTAGGAGCTATATTTCACAAGCATTTTGCACATTTAGATACTTTAGATGTGAAAGAATGGCAAAAAAATACAGTAATTGTAGATTGGGATACAACCGCAAGCGATGCAGAAATAGAATTGGCGTTAAGGGAATTGATGAATACCTATGCATCTTATCTAAAGGAGAGATATAAGAAGGAAGGAAAACCGTTTGATTGTGAGGAGCATAAGGCTAAAGTTGCTAGACGCAGAAAATCTTCGGAGGATATTATAGTAAAAAACGGTATTACCCCTTTGCAACCAATGTTTTTTTCAATAGATTTAAGATATGTTGAAAGGTAGTATTTTAATAATCATCAGTCTGGCAGTGTTTTCTTGCCAACAAAAGTCGGAATGCAATTTAGCTGAAACCATTTTTGCTAAGCCAGATACAACACAAAATAAGTTGTTTACATTAAATGATATTTGGAGTATGTCAGACTCGTTGGAGATGGAATTGTGTAAAAATAGAAATGAATTAAATCCTTTTTTTCTGGAAACGTCTGGCCTTTGTGTACCTTTTTCGATAACTATAGATTGCAATGAAGGAGCTATGAATTGTGGCCAGCGGCAGAGAAACGTACTCGAGATTGCAGTGCAAGATTTTAAGATAAATGGGGAGCAAAGTATTTTGTTTGAAAACGAAGTTATTAGTATTAAGGAGCTTGACTCTGTGTATCGTCTAGCTTATTTGAATAATGGGAAAAGTCTAAATTACGCTGATGTGCCGCATAAAACCATTGTATTTTTTGCTTGGAAACCAAATTCCGATAAGAACTTTGTAGCAGAAGTGTTGCGAGAATTATTAATTGCCAATGCGAGAATTATAAATGCAGAAATACCAGATACGGTTGAGAATAAATGCAATTATTTTCAGAATAATCGAAAAATGTTTAAGTCGAAATACCCATTTAAACTAAGCATCGGATATTATGGAAGGGATTTTAGTATGATTCCTCCACCGCCGCCGCCGCCTTTTTGATATTGTTGAAATTTAGGAACACGCCTCTGTAGGAACACGCCTCTGAGGCGTGTTCCTACGAAAACAACGTTGTTATTGTAGGGACTGGTTCCTAAATCAATGATTACGCCAGTTCCTATATTGTTATTCAAAATCAAAACCAATGCAAATTCGTTTAACCAAATAACTAATCATTAAATTCGCAGCTTTGGGACATACACAAACATCAGAACGAAAAAAAGACCATATTGAATTAGCATTTCAATCGGTCGTGCAAAATCAAGATAGCCGATTCTATTACGAACCAATGTTTACGGGGCATCCAAACGGAGATTTGCCTAAAACTAAATTTGCGGGTAAGGAAATGAAAGCACCTATTTGGGTAAGCAGTATGACAGGAGGCACTAAAGAAGCGGGAACCATCAACCGAAATTTGGCAAAAGCCTGCGGCGAATTCGGAATGGGAATGGGTCTCGGAAGTTGCCGAATTATTTTGCGAGATGATGAGTATTTGCCTGATTTTCAGCTACGTAAGTTAATGGGTAATTTCCCTTTGTACGCCAATTTGGGTGTAGCTCAGTTAGAAGAATTATTTCAATCGGGTGAATCTCATTTGGTAACGGAATTGATAAAACGAACTGAAACAGATGGTTTAATTATTCACGTAAATCCCTTACAAGAGTGGCTGCAGCCCGAAGGAGATCGTTTTATGCGTCCACCATTGGAAACCATTCGCAAAGCAGCCGATTTGGACATAAAAGTAATTGTGAAAGAAGTGGGTCAAGGTTTTGGTCCTGAAAGCCTGAAAGCGTTGATGATGTTGCCAATTACAGCAATCGATTTCGGAGCTCATGGCGGTACGAATTTCAGCAAACTAGAAATGCACCGTAGCAACGAAATGCGACACGAAGCCTACGATAAGGTGGCATCTTGGGGACATTCTGCCGAAGAAATGGTAGTGTTTTATAACGATTTAGAAAATGAATTGACGGGTCTGAACAGACACGCAGATATTATAATTAGCGGCGGTGTCCGCGATTTTATGGATGGGTATTATCTAACAGAAAAAATTAAAGCCAACGCCATTTACGGTCAAGCTTCCGCGTTTTTAAAACACGCACGAGGCGGCTACGAAGAATTAGCGGAGTACGTAGATTTGCAAATTGCAGGGTTGAAATTGGCGAGGACGTATCTTCGTATTAGAAGCTAGATATTAGATTTGAGAAGTTAGACTTTAGATGAGTAAGAGAAAAAGGCATAATTTTAGGGAATTGAATGTCTGGAAGAAAGCGAGAGAAAACAATCCAAGAGTATATAAGCTTTCTCAGAAACTTCTGGATGACGAAAAATTTGGTATGATTAGTCAAATGAATCGAGCTTCAGTTTCTATAATGACCAATATTTCTGAAGGAGCAGGAAGAAGAACAGATAAAGATTTTGTAAACTTTCTGGGTTTTGCTCACGGCTCATCCACCGAGGTTGAAAATTTATTAATAGCAAGTATGGATTTAGAATACATAACTCCAGGAGATTTTAAAGAACAAGAAACATATTTACACGAAATACAAAAAATGTTAAACGGTTTGATGGATAGTCTCGAATAGCGTCTAACACCTAAAGTCTAACATCTACTAACATCTAACATCTCAAAAAAGTGATAAAAGGATTCTCAAAACTAAGCAAAGAAGCCAAAATAGAATGGCTAATAACGAACCATTTTAAGGGTGATGAAAGCGTACGTCGAGTACTAGAAACATATCTTCACCCAGATGAAAAAAGGCAAAAACTACATGACGAGTTTATAGAAAATACGCTGACTAATTTCTACTTGCCGTTTGGTGTAGCACCCAATTTTTTAATAAATGGCAAAGACTACTGTGTGCCCATGGCTATCGAAGAAAGTTCGGTGGTGGCGGCAGCGGCAAAGTCGGCTAATTTTTGGTACGACAAAGGTGGTTTTAAAGCATCTGTAAAAAGTACAACCAAAATCGGACACGTGCATTTTCTTTGGAAAGGAGATAACACTCCGGCACTAGCGGAATTTATAAATACCATAAACCATAAATTCTACGAAGAAACGGAGCTGATTACCAAGAACATGCGTGCTCGAGGTGGAGGAATTTTAGAAGTGAGGTTGGTAGATAAAACCTACGACATCCCGCATTACTACCAACTAGAGGCAGAATTTGAAACCTGCGACAGTATGGGAGCTAATTTCATCAATACGTGTTTAGAAAAATTTGCCGATGTGCTAAAAGCGGAAATTGAAAATTCGGAACTTACTCCAAACGAGGTGGAAGTGGTAATGTGCATTTTAAGCAATTATACGCCTAAATGTTTGGTGAAAGTAGAAGTGAGTTGTCCCATAGAGCAGATGGTGGAAGGTACTGACATTTCACCCAAAGAATTTGCAGAGCGATTTTCTACCGCAGTGCGAATTGCCGAAACACAAACCTACCGAGCGGTAACGCACAACAAAGGCATAATGAACGGTATAGATTCGGTAATATTGGCAACGGGCAACGATTTTAGAGCCATAGAAGCCAGTGCACACGCTTATGCCGCCAGAAAAGGACATTACAGCAGCTTAACCCACGTAGATGTGAGCAACAACCAGTTCAAGTTTTGGATAGAAGTGCCTTTGGCATTGGGCACAGTTGGCGGAATTACAGGCTTGCACCCAATGGTTAAATTTGCTCACCAAATGCTGGGCAACCCGAGTGCAGAGGAGTTGATGATGATAACCGCAACCGTTGGTTTAGCTCAAAATTTCTCGGCATTGCGAAGCTTAACCACCACAGGCATACAGCAAGGTCATATGAAAATGCACTTGCTCAATATTCTAAATCAGCTAGAAGCCACCGAAGTAGAAAAAGCGATGATTGTGAAATACTTTATAAAAAACACACCACATCACGCGGAAGTAGTTGATGCTTTTAAGCGTGTGCGAGGCGGGGAAGTGTTGAATTAGACGCTAGAAATTAGACATTAGATTTTAGAAGTTAGATTTTTAGACTAGTAAACTCTTTTTGTCATTTTTTATTCCGTTAGCACTTTGTCTGATGGCTTTACAGATATTTGACAAGCGATGAGAAGCTCAGTCTTACATTATTTCATTATTCTATTTTTAATTGTTGCCATTTTTTATGGTTGTAAAAAAGAAGAGTTAGATCCAAAACATGTTTTGGAAGAACAACGGTACTCGGGCTATTATACATCAACTAGAACGGAATTTTTAGGATATGATTCGATGATGAAACCGCTAGCAAAAACAGATACATTTTATTACGGGAAGTTGGATGTAGCTTATCTTCGAAGAGTAGATTCTCTAATTATTTCTTCATCTATCTTTAGGTACCAATTTGTTTTAGATAAAGATGGAATGAGTGGAGAGGCTAATACCTATTTGAGTAAGTTTTAAAACGGAGGAACTAAATTCACTAGAACAGATTCGTCTTTATCTATCGAAAGCTATAGCCAGCAAGGATCAAGGATAACTTCAAATGCAATCTTTAAAGGAGTAAAACAATGAAACGAAACATACTTTTAGCATTTTTATTGGTTGGTTTGGTGGTGATGGAGTGGGGGTGTAAAGAAGAAGAAGATTTCGACTGTTGTGGCTGTATTGATCCTGTTTATAAATTTCTTGGTATAGACGAACTGAAAATTACAGATAGTCATGATTCTGCAATAAAGATAACCGCTTATGATTCAGTTTCGTGGAGCGATGTAGTCTTTCAGATTAAGCCTGCTACTATGCGAATAGTTATGAATTTTTCAGCATCGTCATTCTTATTTGCAACTCAACCTTGTTATGGCTCACTTTTGCAGGGAATCGATTCTGTAAGAGTGCTTAGTGAAGGAGATAATGTATCTTTATACTTTGACTATGTCAATAAGAATTATTCTTGGAACGAATCTTTATATGGCTATTGGTATGCAGATATACGAGACTTTGAAGATGAATTTCTTTTCAGTTTTGCTTTCAACAAGTCATTAGGCCAAACAGACACCTTCCAATTTACATTCCAGTTTTTCGATACCGAAGGGAACATCTTTGAAACCACCACAGAGCCAATCGTTATCACTCCTTAAATTCTATCTAAAAATCTAACCATCTAAAAATCTATTCGGCCGCGGCGAACTAAATTCGCACCGTGCAAAAATTCTTTACACACGGCAAATTATTGCTTACTGGCGAGTATGTGGTTTTAGATGGGGCATTGTCGTTGGCGGTTCCTACTAAATTAGGACAAAGTTTAGAGGTGAAAACAAGCCCAGCTTCCGACAAACCAATTTTGGAATGGCGTTCGTTTAATAGCGATGGAGAGCTGTGGTTTTCAGAAGAATACATTATTGATGATTCAAGCATTCGGCCATCGTTTTTCGATGCGTGTAATTTTAATCCGATAAGCGATAAACTGGCGACTATCTTAAATAAAGCCAGAGAGTTAAATCCTGATTTTTTAGCAGGAAATAATTTTGAGGTCCGCACCAATTTGGAGTTTCCTAACGACTGGGGCTTGGGAAGCAGCAGCACACTTATTTGCAATATTGCCAAGTGGGCAGAGGTGGATGCTTTCGAACTTTCGGCAGCCAGTTTTGGTGGCAGCGGGTATGATATTGCAGTTGGTATGATGGGCGGTGATATTTTGTATCGCAGTCCTGAAATGTGGGAAGGCTATGTTTACAATCCATCTTTCAAAAACCAATTGTACTTCGTGCACCTCAACCAAAAGCAGAATAGCAGAGAAGGCATTGCCAATTACCGAAAACAAAAAGTAAACGCCGCGGATGTTGATACTATTTCACAAATCACCGAAGAGCTGATAAAATGCACGGATTTCGATGCGTTTCAATTGCTGATTACCGAGCACGAAAAAGTGATTTCAAGCATCATTCAATTACCTACAGTTAAGTCGCAATTATTCGCCGATTATCCGTATGCTCTAAAATCGCTAGGAGCGTGGGGCGGCGATTTTGTTTTAGCCTGTGGCGATGAAAATACACCAGATTATTTCAAACAAAAAGGTTTTGAAACCGTTTTAAACTACTCACAATTAATAAAATAGTAGCCAATAAACCTTGTTCAACAGCAAAACAATTTATTGAATTAATTTCGCGAACTAAATAATGAGTACCTACACCACTTCCTGGAAAAGTCCATCGAACATTGCTCTTGTAAAATACTGGGGTAAAAAACCAAACGGCGTTCAATTGCCGGCCAATGCCAGTATTAGTTTTACGTTGAATAACTGTGCAACCACAACCAAACTAACTTACAGCGAGCAAGATACGTTGGAAATTGAAGTGCTTTTAGAAGGGGAAAAAGAACCAAGCTTTATCCCTAAAATTCAAAAATTTATAGAACGCATTGCACCTATTTTTCCATTTGTAAAAACAGGTAAATACAGAATTGACACGAGCAACAGCTTTCCGCATAGCAGCGGCATAGCCAGCAGTGCAAGCGGAATGAGTGCACTCGCTTTATGTATTTGTGACATCGCCAAAGAAAAAGGAGTGTTAGCCGAAAATGATTTTAAACAAACGGCTTCAGTTTTAGCGAGATTAGGCAGCGGAAGTGCAAGTAGATCTATTTACGGCCCAATGGGTGTTTGGGGCGAACATCCAGATTTTGAAGAAAGTAGCGACGATTTTGCTATTCCGTATTCCGATATCAATCCTGTTTTTACTAATTTTTGTGACACGATTCTTTTAGTTCACCAAGGTCAAAAAACGGTGAGCAGCACGGTGGGCCATAATTTAATTGACAATCACCCTTTTGCAAACCAACGTTTTGCCCAAGCTCAGGAGAATATGAGTGAATTGCAGCAGATTTTGAAAAGCGGAGATTTAGATAAATTCATTGCTTTGGTAGAAAGTGAAGCTCTTACACTGCACAGTTTAATGATGAGTAGTAATCCGTATTTCATCCTTATGAAATCCAACACACTCAAAATTATAGAAGCCATTTGGGAAAAACGAAGAACAGATGGCGTAAAATGGTGTTTTACGCTAGATGCCGGAGCTAATGTTCATTTCCTTTATCCGCAAACCGACAAACAAGCTGCGGCCGAATTTATAGAAAGCGAACTTAAACAATACTGCGAAAACGGATCCTGCATTCACGATGAGGTTGGAATGGGAGCGGAGCGGATCGTGTAAAAAAAGCAAGGTATTACCTTGCTTTTAAATTAAGATTTTGTGATTTCAGCTAAGACGCAGTTTTTGCAGCTTTCTTAGCTTCTTTTTTCGCCTTACGTTCTGCTTTGCGTTGCTCTCTTTTGCTTAATTTCTCAGTGTTTTTTGCTTTGGTAGCATCCCATTTTTCAGAGTTTTTACCATTGTTAGTTTTTACACCATCATCATTCGATTTGCCTTTGCTGCCCTTTGCCTTATCAGAACCTCCTTTATCGTCGTCGTCAGATTCGTCATCATCGTCATCATCTGATTTCTCTTTGTTTGATTTTCCTTTTCCTTTTTGGTAATTATCGTCCGATTTGTCTTTGCTGCCTTTTGCCTTATCAGAACTTCCTCTATTGTCGTCATCATCGTCGTCATCTTCATCCGACTCATTTTTGGGCTTTTTATCTTTGCTTTTGTTTCCTGGAGTTTCGGTATAATCCTCCTCAGCTTCGTCAATATCGTCTTTGCTTTTTGTTTCTTTTTTAGCTTTTTCTTTGCCTTTGCTGTTTGAGCTATTTTGTGCCATAGAAAGACTGATAATGGTAAAGAAAGCGATTAGTGTAATTAGTATTCTCATGATTTTAGTTTTGTTGATTATCTTATCATAATCAATTCTTATGCCAAATTTAGATATTAAGTCCAATAAAATGGCAGTTTAAATTCGGTTTAAAACAATATTGTATAATTTACGTTTACTTTGCACCTACCAAGAGCCTAGCTTAAGGTTGATTCAATACCAAACCAAATGATCAAAGAATCACTTTTTTACAGTAAAATACTTCTTTTCGGAGAGTACGGAATAATTCAGGACGCAATGGGCCTTTCTATTCCTTATAATTTTTATAAAGGGAAATTCCATTTTGCAGAAGATACTTTTTCAGAATCAAATGAGCATTTACGTACATACTATACATATTTGTCCTATTTAGAAGAAACTAGCCAAGCATTGGTTAAACTGGATTTGCCAGAATTAAAAAAAGATTTATTAGCAGGCCTAGCATTCGATTCTTCTATACCTCAAGGATTTGGGGTGGGTAGCTCTGGAGCTTTGGTTGCAGCGGTTTACGATAAATATGCCATAGATAAGGTAGATCCAGAAAACATAAAAAAAGATGAACTGGCAAAGCTAAAAGCCATATTCGGCCAAATGGAAAGTCATTTTCATGGCAAAAGTTCAGGTTTAGATCCTCTAATTTGTTACTTAAATCTACCCGTTATTATAAAATCGAAAGAAGATTTAGATACCGTTGGTTTACCACAAGAAACTTCAGAAAGTAAAGGAGCTATATTTTTACTAAACACCTTAGAGCCAGGCGAAACACAGCCAATGGTTCAAATTTTCATGGAAAAAATGAAAGAAAAAGGGTTTAGAAACATGGTAAAAACGGAGTTGAAAAAATACAATGATGAGTGTATTACTTCTTTCTTAAAAGGAGATTTTTCGCCATTATTCTCAAATCTCAAACACCTATCAGCTTTGTTATTACAAAATTTCAGTCCTATGATTCCAGATGCTTTTAAACAAGTTTGGCGGGAAGGAATTGAAAGTGGAGATTATTACCTAAAACTTTGCGGAAGCGGCGGAGGTGGTTACATCTTAGGTTTTACTCGAGACTACGAAAAAGCTCAAAAACAATTGGGACAATACCAATTGGAATTGGTACACAAAATTTAACTTATCTTGAACGCTCAAGTTGCTCAGAAACGTGATTCTGTCTATTTAAAACTTGTAGCTTTACTCTCATCCGTACGTTGGAAAAACGTACTTTTTACGGCTATAGCCCAGTACATTGCCTTTCTTTTTGCATTTAATACAAAAGAACATTTGTGGCACTCGCTGCACGAATACAAAGTTCACTTCATCATTTTTTCTACGGCGTTAATACTTGCTGGGGGATACATTATCAATAATTTTTACGATGTAGAAAAGGATTTGGTTAATCGGCCACATCGCACCCGATTTCAAAACTTGGTAAGTAGGGGGTTTAAGCTAAATCTTTACCTCTTATTAAACTTGGTTGGACTAAGCGTGGCATTAATTGCCTCGTGGCGAATATTTTTATTCTTTCTTTTTTTTGCATTTGCTCTTTGGGTGTACAGTCATAAACTGAGTAAAATTGTTTTAATTAGAGAATTATCGGCTAGTTTTTTGACCGTAATGGCATTTTTTAGCCTAGTGCTCTACTATAAAATGATGAACATTGAGTTCTTTTTGTATGGTATGAGTTTGTTCTTTTTTCTTTTCGCAAGAGAAATGTACAAAGACATTATTTGGGTAAAAGGAGATGTGGTTTTTGGATATGAAAGTATTACAACAAAAATTGGAGTAGAAATAAGCAAACGAATATTTCAGGTAATTATAATAAGCAGCTTGGTGGTAGATGCTACTTTTCTTTGGCTAAGCTCCAAGCCAGAGTTTTACTACATTTGGGTGGTAATAGCGGTATTTAAAGTTAGCTTACTTTACTTATTATATAAAAACACCGACTTAATGCATCGCATAATTCAGCTTATTATTTTGCTGTATATTTTGGGAATAGTTTGGTTGTGAGTTAACCTAAAGCCGTTACTCCAATACTATTTTCTTTACACCCATCCCTTTATCCGTTAATACTTCAACAATATAAATTCCTGGGTTGCATTCTTGTGATTGAACATTATAGTGTGTTTGATCAATTGCATGGTTTGTAAAAACCACTTGGCCAATAGTGTTTCTTACCGTTATGGCACAAATTTTTACATCTGCTTGAATAGCAAAGTTTCCCTTGCTAGGGTTTGGATGAATAGAAATTCTGCTACTTAATTCTTCTACTGACTCTCGCACTAGTGGATAATCATCCGAAACGGCCGTGCAACCATTACTATCGGTTACTTCTACAGATATAAAATTACTCCAATGAAAAGGTTCCATATCTATAGCGTTTGTATCTGTAATCAAAAAGGTGTCTTTGTTCAGTAGTTGGTCGAAGTACATCCATTTATAAGTGCCTCCGTAATCTTTTGCCAAGTAAAGCCAACCTAAACCTTCTATTATTTCTGGTTTTGGCACAGCTCCAAATACTTGATATGCATTTTCTAAATCTTTGTAACAGCCCGTTTCAGTATTGGAAATGGTAAGTTGGTAAAAGTAGGTACCTGCACTATCGGCCAAATATTGTAACAGATTAGCGTTTTCAGCAATTGGAGTTAGTGGGTTTGAAGTAGCATACGTAAATGCAAATTCGTCTAGGGTTGAATTTGTAAATGTAATGGTGTCTCCAAAACAATAGGTTTTTACATCCTGCGTAATATCAAAAGGTGGGAGAGGATTTACGGTTACATAAACACTGTCAGTTCCTGAGCACGTTAAACTGCTATCTGAAAAGCTTACATTTATTTGCGTTGACGTAGTTCCGTAAAATTGAGGATTTGCAATAGAGTCAGCATTTAGGTCATTGCTTCCAGTCCATTTAAAAATATACGGTTTGGCGGATACACCAATTGAAATAGTGTCGCCAATACAAAGTGCTAAACTATCTTTTAAACCAATAAGCTCCAGTTTTGGCTGTACAGATATTACAAAGTGATCAAATCCTAAACAACCGCTAATAGTGTCCTTTACCTGAAACAAGTAAGAAAAATGTCCTGTAGTTGCCGTATTTGTAAATTCAAATTTACCAATACTATTGCTCACAATGCCAGTAGGCGGGAACCATGAATATTCGGTGTTTGCTTCATGGTTTATTTCCAACGGAAGATTTACGCCAATACACGTAGAAGCGGTATCGCCATCATAAATAGAAGAAAATGGTTGCGGTGTAATAATTAAATCTTTTTCGAAATAACTAATTACCATAGGAGACGTAGAAGCTAGTCTGTATTTATAGCCAGCAAGTGCATACGTTCCGCTTGGTACTGCTGCTTTTATTGTATTTGGTGGAGTAATAGTTGTTGTAGAACCTAGTTCAATCGGTGATGCAAAACTTCCATTACTATCGCTCATTTGTACCACAAATTTGTTGCCCGAAACATACGTGCCAATTCCTTGATAGGTAGGCGTAAAGTCGGCATAAAAACTGTCGTTTACGCAAGTTGTAACATCGGTTAAAGGAGAAAATAAGTGAAAGAATTTAAATTCTACTTTTTGGCAATTATGACAACAAATTCCCAAATAATCATAAGTTAAATTAGAAAGCAACCCACTTGGATTGTTAAAAGTAGCTACAACGTAAGCATTTGTGAAGGTGCTGCTATAGCGGTACAAATTATCATCACCCCAACACGTTATGTAGTAATTGCCTTGGCCATCTTGTGCTATATCATTAAAATTATCTTTACTCGTACTTAGTTTTAAAGATTTTGCTCCTGTTGTGGTATTAATCTCCCAAACTTCCGCATTTACGGTGTCAGTTACTACCAATAATTTTCCTTGGCTATTAAAAATCATACCGGCTGGTTTACTAATGTTGGAAGCAAGCGTTGAAAAAGTAATTGGATAGAAAGGGGCAGAACCAATGCTGCCTTTTATAATTTTATTTCCAGCTCTATCACTTATAAAAAACTCGTTGGTATTACTCGGATTAAAAACACCATCGTGTGCTTCTACAGCTCCAGTTATCGGGATATTTAATAAACCGGTATAGGCCGTTGGACTATAGAGTTTTAAAATGTTCGTGTCAATTACCGCCAATGCACTATTTCCAGCAACGCTGCCAAAGAAGATATCGTTTGGAGAAGTTAATCCGGTAATTACTGTGCTATGAGCAAAAGTGCTATTTAGTTTACTTACAGTTCCATTGCCTTTATTGGTAACAAAATAATTGCTTCCATCAAAGGTCATTCTATAAGGATTGCTATATTGAGCATTAGCAGAAATCCCAAGAACTAAAAGAAAAAAAAGTACAACGTTTTTCATGAGCATATTAGACTCACGAAGATACTAAAATGTTGCTTGTATGATATTAAAGACCAAATGCTAGTAAAATAGCAAAGGTCAGAATTCCGATTATTCTAACTATTGATGACAGTTGTGCTTTAGAAATATAATTGGAGTCGATATGGTTGTCTCTTAAGCTTTTAATATGTTGAAAGTAGGCGTAAATTAAGTAGGTAATAGCGGTAGCCATAAACACATAAAACACAGGTTTTATTGGAAGTAGTCGAAAAAAAATAACAGCTAAATAGGCAAGCGTAATTACCATAACCACAATGCCTTTCTTGGAACTACGTTTATGGTTGTTTAAATTAGTAATGATCAATTTATCATCATCTGGTAAGTCTGCAAAGGCATTCTGAATAATATAGCGGCTTCCAAAGTTGCCGATTAGAAAAGCTCCGAAAGCCAAAAATAAATAGGTATCCATTTTTTTATCGTATTTGGGTCATTAGTAGCGATATCCCTTCTTCGAAAGTGTGGGGATCATAACCTAAAACCGAATTACTTTTGGTTAAATC
>Ga0102814_10000940_pt1 | contig 20786 bp, 11 predicted proteins | sample ColrivemetaGS741_FD_79112 | JGI IMG/M metagenome (GOLD analysis project Ga0102814, IMG submission 79112) | Estuarine microbial communities from the Columbia River estuary - Flood tide ETM metaG S.741 | ecosystem: Environmental > Aquatic > Marine > Intertidal zone > Estuary | place: USA...
AATTGGATTATTGTTGTTAATTATTGCAAATCAGTCGTTCGCATTATTTTTTATTGCTGTAAGTAATAGTTTTAGAGAAGCGCTTACAATTGGATCAGGTTTTGCAGCAGTTAGTTTATCATTTTCAGGAATAACATTCCCTATTTTTGGAATGCCTAAAGTATTACAGTGGTTAAGTCAAATTTTTCCATTTACACATTTTTTTGAGTTACTATTAGATCAATCACAACGTGGATTTCCAATATTTTATTCTTTAAAATCAATCATTATTTTAGTGGTTCTAAGTATTGTGCCTATTTCATTAGGTTGGCTTAAATTAAAAAGATTGTTTTCAAAAGGAGTGTTCAATCATAGTATTTAATAATGAAGAATTTATTTAAATTATATTATAAAGCAAAAATCTCTTTTTGGAATACATTTTCAACAGAATGGAAATCCATTAAATCAGATAAAGCTGTTATAAGTACGTTTCTTTCAGTAGCTATTATTATTTTAGTTGTTTACACGTATATATATTCAAATCAAGTAGTTAAAGAAGTTCCAGTGGCAATTGTAAATCAGGATGCCACAAAAATGAGTAGAGATTATATTGCAATGTTAGATGCTACTGAAGGAACAAAAGCAATTTCAACATACACAGATTTACAAGAAGCAAAAAGAGACTATTATTCAAAAAAAGTACAAGGAATTATTATAATTCCAAAGAATTTTGAGAAAAATATTAGAAGTGGTAAACAAATTGCGATTACTACTTTTTCAGATGCCTCTAATATGGTTTTTTATAAAAGAATTTTAGGAGATGTATCTACGATTAATGGTTATTATAGTGCAGGTATTTTTATTAAAAAAGAAATGGCTAAAGGTGTTTCGGTTGCTAAAGCCCAACAAAATTACTCTCCAATACAAGCAATTTCTACAAGTTTATTTAATACTACTGCTGGTTATGCAACATATATGATACCAATGCTAACTGCATTAATAGTTCAATTAGTGTTGTTAATGGGAATTGGTATTTTAAGTGGGTCTCGAAGAGAAAAAGTAACTACACATACAAATTTTCCAAGGTTATTACATAAAGGAGGAACAATCCCAGTTTTGTTGGCAAAAGCTTCTTTGTACACCGCAATTTTTATGGTAATTATTCCTATTCAAGTGGGAATAGTTTATACATTATTTTCAATTCCCGTTAGATCCTCTTTATTTTTAATTTACGTATTTATAATTCCCTATGTATTTTCCGTAGTGTTTTTAGGGATTACAATTAGTTCATTATTTAAAAGAAGAGAAGATTCTATTGTTTTTTTAGTATTGCTTTCAATTCCTTCCTTAATGTTAAGCGGTTTATCGTTTCCTGTGGAAGGATTTTCAACATTTTACCAATTAATTTCTAAGATTATTCCTTCTTCACCAGGAATTAATGGTTTTGTAAGATTAACACAAATGGAAGCCTCTTTTTTAGAAGTAATTAATGAATGGAATCATTTATGGATACTAACTGGAATATATTTTATTTTTGCAGCTATATCATTAAAAATGAGAGCTTTTAGAGAATTTAATCAGCTTAATTTAATTACAAAAAAGAGATAGTTTAAAACCGAGCCCGTCATTCTAAACTTAATTTAGAATCTCATTATAAGAACCTGAAACAAGTTCAGGTTGACGAAAGTTTAATTTTTAAACTATCTCTTTAAAATGAAACTCGTATTTATTTTTGTTGATTGTTTTTTGGAGATCTTTTAAAATTGTTACTTTTTCTTCGTGCAGATTTTTTTCTAGCATTTTTTGAAGGTTTGTGAGCCGTATGCACAGGTTTTTCAGTTGGGTTCGTAGCTCCATCTTCTTTATAAGGATGATCTATAACTTCAACAGTTTGACCAATTAATTTTTGAATATCTTTTAAAAATGGACGTTCTTCCGTTGCACAAAAAGATAAGGCAATACCACTTGCTTTTGCCCTACCAGTTCTTCCAATTCTATGCACATAAGTTTCAGGAATGTTAGGTAAATCATAATTTACAACCAAAGCCAAATCATCAACATCAATTCCTCTAGCTGCAATGTCAGTTGCAACAAGTACATAAGTGTCACTACTTTTAAAATTCCCTAAAGCTCGTTGTCTTGCTCCTTGCGATTTGTTTCCGTGGATAGCTTCTGCTTTTATAGAAGATTTTGCTAAAAATTTTACAATTTTATCAGCTCCATGTTTTGTTCTTGAAAAAACCAATGTAGATTGAGGCTCATTGTTTTCTAATAAATGCAATAATAATTTTGATTTGTTAGCTTTTTCTACAAAAAACACGGCTTGTTCAACTTTTTCAGCGGTTGCCTGTTCAGGTTTAATGGTGATTTTTTGAGGATTCCCAACAATTGCTCTTGATAATTCAATAATTTCTGGAGGCATGGTTGCAGAGAAAAAAAGTGATTGCCGTTGAAGAGGTAATTTCTTTACAATTTTTTTAATATCGTGGATAAAGCCCATATCCAGCATATGGTCAGCTTCATCTAATACAAAATATTCTATATCTTTTAATGATATATATCCTTGACTCATTAGGTCTAATAAACGACCTGGAGTTGCCACTAAAATATCAATACCGTTTTTTAGTTGTTGAGTTTGTGCAAGTTGTTTAACTCCTCCAAAAATCACAGTATTTTTTAAACCTGTATATTTTCCGTATTCAGTAAAACTATCACCTATTTGTATTGCTAATTCTCTTGTGGGAGTAATTATAAGGGCTTTTATTTTTCTGTATTTATTATGTTGTTGCTTATTTAAAAATAGTTGTTGTAAAATAGGTAATGCAAATGCTGCTGTTTTTCCTGTTCCAGTTTGCGCACAACCTAATAAATCTTGATTATTTAGTAAAATTGGAATTGCTTGTTCTTGAATTGGTGATGGATGTGTATATCCTTTCAATTTTATTGCCTTTTGTAAAGGTTCTATTAATTCTAAATCTTGAAATGTCATGTATTAATTTTAATTGGCGGCAAAGGTATGCTAATTGTTTGAATATGTTGGTTTAATCCTAAATTATTAATAATCAGGATATTTGGTGTTTTTGTTTTAGAAAATTATAAGTTTTTTGTAGCTGCTTCAGCACAACGTTCACCATCCATAGCAGCAGAAATAATTCCACCGGCATAACCGCCACCTTCGCCACAAGGGTATAATCCTTCAATTTCAGGGTGTTGTAATTGTTCAGTTCTTGGAATTTTAACAGGTGATGATGTTCGTGATTCTACACCAATTACATTAGCTTCATTGGTATAAAAACCATGCATTTTTTGCCCAAATGCTTTAAAACCAGTTCTTAACCTGTTGCCAATTAAACTTGGTAATAAAGTATGAAGTGGCGCTGAATTTAACCCAGGTTGATAGGAGGTAGGGTTTAAATCTTTGGAAATTCTACCTTCCACAAAATCTGTTAATCGTTGTCCTGGAGCGGTTTGTTTTTTCCCACCAGCAACAAATGCCATTTTTTCTAAATCTTTTTGAAATTCTAATCCTTTTAAAACTCCAAATTTTTCATAGTCTGAAATATCTTTATCTACATTAATTTCCACAACCATTCCAGAATTTGCAAATAGGCTATTTCGTTTTGAAGGTGACATTCCATTTACAACCACTTCACCATTTGCTGTTGCTGCTGGGACAATAAATCCACCTGGGCACATACAAAATGAATACACGCCGCGATCATTTACTTGTTGCACTAAACTATAAGAAGCTGCAGGTAATAATTCATCTCTTTTTCCTTTGCAATGGTATTGAATAGAGTCAATTATTTCTTGTGGATGTTCAACACGAACACCCATTGCAAAAGATTTTGCAATTAATGAAATTTCTTTTTTATGTAATAAATAATAAATATCTCTCGCTGAATGACCGGTTGCCAAAATAACAGCATTCACATGAAATTCTTTATCATTTAAAAGCCTTAAACCAACTAATTTGTTTTGTTTAATAATAAAGTCAGTAACTCTGCTTTCAAAATGAATTTCTCCACCATATTTTAAAATGGTTTCTCGAATGTTTTTAACAACTTTTGGTAATTTATTTGTGCCAATATGGGGATGCGCATCTACTAAAATTTGATCTGTTGCTCCGTGATACACTAGGTTTTCAAAAATTTTACGAACATCACCACGTTTTAAACTTCGGGTGTATAACTTTCCATCAGAGTAAGTTCCTGCACCACCTTCGCCAAAGCAATAATTGGAATCTTCATCTACACTATGAAATTGGTTAATTGCACGTAAATCTCTTCTTCTATCTTGTACATTTTTTCCTCTTTCTAAAACAATTGGTTTAAAACCTAACTCAATACAACGCAATGCAGCATACATTCCTGCAGGTCCAAAACCAATGATATGAACTTCCTTGGATTTGGAAACATCTTTATAATCAAAAACATAATCAGGAGTTTCAGAAGGTTTTTCTTGAATATAAACAGCTACTTTGTAATTAAAGAATATCAATGATTTTCTAGCATCAATAGATTTTCTAAGTACTTTAATTGCAGTGATTTCATTTTTAGAAATACCTAATTGTTGGGCGCTTTTTAAAACTAAAATACCATCTAATTTTTCTTCTTTAATAGAAACTCTAAGCTGAATGTTTTGAATCATAGCCGCAAAATTACTTATTTTTTAATGAAAATTGTAAGAAGTTGGTAAGGTTAAAGGAGAAAATAGTTACGGTTACTAAAACCATTTTTTCTTTTTAAAGTAAAAAAGCATTAAAACAAAAATAGTTAGCATCACTCCCCATACTGCAAAATAGCCCCAATGCAAGTTTAGTTCAGGGATATTTACGAAATTCATTCCGTAAACACCGGCAATAAAAGTAAGTGGAATAAAGATAGATGAAATTACAGTTAATGTTTTCATTACCATATTCATACGGTGTCCTTGTACGGAAAAGAATAGGTTAATACTACTTTCTAAGCGAGATAGTATTTGGTCAGAATTATCTAATAAGGTTAAGCTTAAATCCTTTAACTCAAAATAGTATTTTATATGTTTATTTTGAATTAAATGAAATTGTTCTCTTTCTACTTTTGTAACAATTTCTTTAATAGGAATAATTGTTTTTTTAATAAAATTTAATTGTCTTTTATAAGCTTCAATGGTATTTAAAATTTCTGGTGAAGGGTCACTATTGATATCAATGATTTCAAATTTTTCAACTTCAGTATCAATTCTTTCAACAGTTTTAAAATAACTATCTAAAAGTGCTTCTAATAATAAGTACAATAAATAATCAGCACCACGTTCACGAACAATTCCAACATTTTCTCTTAATCTATATCTTATATGTTCAAAATAATCACCTTTTTTTTCTTGAAATGAAATTAAAAAGTTATTGCCAATAATAAAACTTAATTGTTCCGATTCAATTTCGTGGTTTTTAGAAGGTAAAATAGATTTGGTTGAAAAAAACCAATAATCATCATATTCCTGAAATTTAGGACGTTGATTTACATCTAAAATATCTTGAATCACTAAATCGTGAATATTTAGTTTCTTACAAAGTGCTGTTATTTTTTCAACATCATGAATACCATGTGTATTTAACCAATGTTGGTAATTTGCATCTGAGAATTCTTTAAAATCATTTTCAGAAAAATTAACTTCTTCTAAATATTCATCTTTATTGTATTTAAACAATTGAATATTTAGCTTGTCTGAATGCTTAACTCCTGTAAAAACAGGAGTTAAAGGATTCAAATTTTTTCTATTTAATGATTTTCTTTTAGCCATTAATTAAATTATCTCATTTTTAAGCTGTACAAATCAGTTCTTCTGTCGTGTAAATTACGGACACTTCCTTGTTTGTTTAACTCACGCAATAAATCAATATCTACATCCGCAATTAAAATCATTTCTGAGTTTGGAGTTGCTTCAGCCTTAATACCGTTTGTTGGAAATGCAAAATCACAAGGTGTAAACACCATAGATTGCGCATATTGAATATCCATATTGTGCACTTTAGGTAAATTACCAACACTACCTGCAATGGCTACATAACATTCGTTTTCAATAGCTCTTGCTTGCGCACAGTTTCTAACACGAGAATATCCGTTTTGCGTATCAGTTAGGAAAGGTACAAATAAAATATCCATTCCTTCTTCCGCCAATAATCTTCCTAATTCAGGGAATTCAACATCATAACAAATTAGAATACCAATTTTACCACAATCGGTATCAAAAGTTCTAATTTCACTTCCACCTTCCATACCCCAAACTTTTGCTTCGTTTGGAGTGATATGTAATTTTACATAACGCTCAACCGTACCATCTCTCTTACATAAATAACCAACATTATACAATTTGCCATCAATAAACTCAGGCATACTACCTGTTATAATATTAATGTTATATGAGATTGCAAATTTTGAAAATGTTTGTACAATGGGTTCTGTATGTTTTGCTAATTCTCTAATAGCTTCAGGCTCCGTTAAATGGTTGTTCTCAGCCATTAAAGGAGCATTGAAAAACTCAGGAAATAAGGCGAAATCTGATCGATAACCTGAAACAGAATCAATGAAAAACTCCGCTTGATGCAATAATTCTTCTAAATTTTTATAAGAACGCATTTGCCATTGAATTAGTCCAAGACGAATAATTTTCTTTTGAGTTGTTGCAACTGTAGATTCTTCTTCATAATAAATATTATCCCATTCTAGCAAAACAGCATAATCATTAGAAGCTTCATCACCTTCTAAATAACTCTTTAATATACGAGCAGGGTGGAAGTCGTTAGAAATTTGAAAATTAAATACAGGATCGTGGATTTCTTTTTTTCGTACTTTATCTATATATTCTTTGGGTGATAAAGTTTCCGCATATTTATGATAATTTGGAATTCTTCCTCCAAAGGCTACACCTTTTAAGTTTAATTTTTCACATAAGTCTTTTCTATAATCATATAATCTTCTTCCTAAACGAAGTCCTCTAAATTCTGGTTTAATAAATACATCTATACCATACAACATATCTCCTGAATCTGTATGTGTGTTAAATGTGTAATCTCCAGTTATTTCTTGGTATGTATGGTGTTTTGAGATTTTGCTGTAATCAACAATTATTGATAAAGCACAACCTGCAATTTGATTGTTTACTTTTATAACTACCTGACCGTCAGGAAATCGACTGATTAAGGAATCAATTTGATGCTCTTTCCAATAAGAGTTTGGCATTGTTGTATATGATTCAATCATTGCTTTTTTAAGTTCTTGATAATCATCTTGAGTTAAAAAAGTAAGTTCAATATTTTCAATTTTTTTCATAAAGTATAATAATGATATTTGTGTTGAAATTTGATTTGTTTTTATAATATGAAAAATAAATCAAATTTTAGTCAAAATTAGAAAAATAAAATGTTGAAATAATTTTTTTTAATATTTTTTTAAAATAGTTTCAATTTTATTTAGAGTTTCAGCATTAAAAGCTAAATTATCTAATGCTTTTATACTATCTAGTAATTGGGCTGGCTTGCTGGCTCCAACTAAAACGGATGTAATTCTTTTATCTTTTAGCAACCATGCAATTGCCATTTGAGCTAAGGTTTGATTTCTTGAAATTGCAATTTCGTTTAATTGTTTTACTGTGCTAATAGTTGCTTCATCTAATTGAGAAGTTTGTAGGTAACGAGCATCTTTTACAGCTCTTGAATCTTCAGGAAAACCGTTTAAATATTTATTGGTTAAAATCCCTTGTTTTAAAGGAGAAAACGCAATGGCCCCAACTCCTTCATTTTCTAGAACATCTAATAAACCATTTTCAACCCATCTATCCATCATATTATATCTTGGTTGATGAATTAAGCATGGTGTTCCCAATTCTTTTAAAATTTTTGCTGCTTTTACAGTTTCTGTTGCTTCATAATTTGAGATTCCAACATACAATGCTTTTCCTTGTTTAACTATATGATCTAATGCAGCCATAGTTTCTTCCAATGGAGTATCTGGGTCAGGTCTATGGTGATAAAATATATCAACATAATCTATTCCCATTCTTTTTAAACTTTGGTCTAAACTTGAAATTAAATATTTTCGAGAACCTAAATTTCCATAAGGACCAGGCCACATATCGTAACCCGCTTTTGTTGAAACTATTAATTCATCTCTATATGATTTAAAATCTCGTTTATAAATTGCTCCAAAAGTACTTTCAGCAGATCCATAAGGAGGACCATAATTATTAGCTAAATCAAAATGTGTAATTCCAGTGTCAAAAGCACATTTTAATATGTTTCTAGAATTTTCAAAATTGTCTGTAAAACCAAAGTTATGCCAAAGTCCTAATGATATTGCAGGTAACAAAAGGCCACTTTTGCCTGTTCTATTATATTTCATTTTTTCATACCTACTGTCATTTGCCTGGTATAATTTTTCACTGGGTACATTATATTCACTCATCATTCAATGTTAAAATTGTTTGTAAAATTAGGGATAAAAATAGAAATAGATAGAAATTGGTTTAAATAAAATTTTTAGAAAGAACATAATTAGTTTGATTTAATTCTGTATTGTTAGCAATTTAATGTGTGATTTTTTAACAAATTGTAAAATTTTGTTTTTTTAGATACAAATATTCATTAATTCTGAATGAATACATCTAGAATTTAGCACATTTGTTATATAAAATACAAATGACACATAATAATACATTTGTTAAAAAAAACTGTTTAATCTATATTTAAAATACTTCCTAATTTCCCTTAAAATTTCATTGATTTTTGCCTATTTTTCACGATTTTTGTTGCGTTTTGATTTGAAAAATTATTTTATGAAAAATGAGAATGAATTGACAAGTTAAAAACTAATTACTAAAGTAGGATTTATTTAAATATTCAAAAATGAGTAAAAAATTAAAAGAAAATAGACAACAAAATAGACAAAATAGAAGAGATATTGTACAATATATAAATCTTCAATTGGCTTCATTAGGTCAGCCAATTTATAAAGATAATGAAACTGGAGACCCAAAATTTTGTAATCAGAAATTTCAAGTTTTAACAAACGGATTGATTAAAAGTTTTAGAGAAAAATCTAGATTGTTAGCACATCATTTATCGCCGGTAGATTCTAGAATTCAAGCTTTTATAAATGAATACTTGAAAGCTGTTGAATTTGAAAAGTCAATTGAATTGCCAAATGACACGCTAATTTTAACTCAAAAAGGGCACGCTCGTGAAGTTAGTTTGCCTCCAAATGGAAATGTTTTTATAAGCGAAGACATTACTTCTTACAGAATAAAACAAGGAATATTAAACAATCCTGTAAATGATAAAAGAACTACAAGTGGTACTTTTCATATTGTAGAAGGAATTTTACCTGTGCCATTAGATAAAAAAGAGGTTCCAAAAATTGCATTTGCTCATTTTTTAAACGCCGCTTTTAATCCTACTGATGCATTAAAAACGTTACCTTTTACATCAAACCAAGAAGAGAAAGCCAAAGTAATGGTTTCATTTATGATGCGCCCAACGGTTTGCCCAGAGGTAAAAGGTGTAATTTCTAAAAAAAGTATGGAAGTTCGGTTTTTCGCTCCTGGTAGTTTGGTAACCAATTGTGATTTTGTTGAAAATATTTTTGGAAATGCTGGTGATCCATATTTAGCACAAAATGATGCTGCTCTAGATACAGAACATTGGACCGGGCATACAGGTTGTATTATTTTAGCACCTCATTTAAAAACGTTAAAGAAGAAAGACGTTGGTTTACCTCATTTTGATAATGCTACAGAGCGTCAGAAAAGAGATGGAATGTGCTGGAAAGATGAAAATGAATTGTATAATGATGGAAGTGCTTTTAAAGTAACTTGTAGAGATGATAAAGGTGTTGTAGTTACCATTATTGCCGATAATTATTTTGGGTATTCTAAAAAGGAAATTAAAACACAAATTAGTTATTCAGCTAATTTATTAGGTTTGGTTGAAGAAGAACACGCAGGTGGTGCAATTGCATTTCCAAGAGGTGTTATGGGCGATATTGTTGATGGGACAGTTTTTTCTTCAAAATTTGCAAATAAATTTAATTTTGAAGAAGTAAAAGCATTATTAGGTGATAGAATTGAAATAAAAGACAGCAATTACGCTATCGATAAAAAATATCCAAACATTGTTTATATTCCAGAAAATGCATACATCAATACAAATGCAAATAGCATTACATGGACATATAACAATAAAGAACAAAAATTAATTTTATCTCCTCACAAAACATATGTTCACCCAACTGGTAACAAGTTTAAATTAGAAAAACACAACTCAGTTGCATTGTGGAGAATTGTAAATACTTCACCAGAAGGAGTGTTTTGTCATAAACCATGTACGGTTTCTGGTGGTGGAAAATCTGAAATTTCAAAATCTATGCAAAATGCAATTACTTATAGCGCATTTAACATTCAAGATATTGATGCAGATTTTAAAAAAGCAGATGAAATTATAGAATACAATTATTCTACAAGATGGAAAAATTATGATCCAACTCAAAGACCATCCAGATCCTTTTTAAGTAAAGGAAGAACGCTTGGTTCGGCTGTAAAATTATTAACTCCTTCAGATAAAAATAATGAAGAGTTTAATGAATTTTTGAAAAATATTCCAGTTCATATTCGTTCATTGGTATTATTTGTTAAAAGACTATACCGTCAAGATCACGGAGATTTAAACTGGAAAGAGTATATGTCGGTAGACATCATCAACGGTCAAAATGGTACTGGTTTACTTTATAATAATATGCCAGTAATTGGTAGTTATGTTCGTATTGGTTTTAATCCAAAAGGACATTGGTTGTTAAATAAATTAAGATCAGATTTTGCTCCAAGTGAAAAAATTCAAACAGAAGATGATATTACGTCGTCAATTACTTTACCAAGAAGTAGTTTTAAAAACTTAAATCCTGAATTTGAAAATAAGAGTTTAAAAGTGGTTGCTAATTGTGAGTCTCATTTGTTTCAAAGACCTGATGAAGCAATTATCAGAGGTTATGATGTTGGTGCTGAACTTGATATTGTTTCAGATAACAGATTTTTAACAAATTATGAATTGTTAAAAAAGAAAGATGCTATTGAAATTTTTGAAGACACCATAAATTTTGATAAATATACGCAGCCTGTAAAAGATTTAATTTTAAGTGTAGTTGAAAGTCCAAATGATGAAGAATATTTTGTTCTTCCTTCTCATACCAGAATTGTAGATGGTGAACCAACAAAAAATCCGCGTTATTTAGAGCCAAATATTTTTATTAATGAAACCGAAGCTAGTTATTTAGGTGATATTGGAATTCGTTTATTCAGAAAAATAAAATCTGAAGATCCTGTTATTAATGTGGTAAATGCTGTTTTACCAGGTAGAAGAAACAATCCGGTAGATAAAAAAGCAGGAATTAGACCTTTAGCTGTTTACAACCCAATTCATTACCAAGAAACACCAGAATTGTTTATGGATTTTATTTGTAGCTTAACAGGTAAATCTCCATCAACTACAGGAGCCGGTTCAGAAGGTGCTTTAACAAAAGGACCTTTTAATATGCTAATTCCTACAACCGATTTAAACAATGCCTTGTTGTCACATATTTTAACCGAATATCAGGCTTTTAGTACCGCTGCGGGTTATGTTGGTGCAGAAAATAAAGTAGACCACGATATTAGTTTGTTAATTCCTGAAATTTGGTCAAGATTAACGTTGGAAGATAGAGATCCAAAAGCACTTATTGCCAACGGATCTTTAGAAAAATTAGAAGATTTTACTTTTGAAGGGAAAAAAGTATTAGCAAGCAGATTGGGTTATAGAATAACAAAAACATTCTCAGTAAGATGTTTAAACCGTTTATTTGATGAACCAGATGCTGTTTTTAATGAAAGAATGTTAAAACCAGAATTACAAGGTTTAGAAGATTATGTTGACGGAATAAATAATATTATGGAAGCTCAGGAAAAAGTTGCTTTAAGTTATTTTGAAGATGGAAGTATAGAATCTGCCATTCCACCATTAAAAATATTATTACATATGATGGCTTATGGACATTACGAAGGTAAAGAAATGAGTGATCCTGAATTAAGAGGTTATTTTGATAGAGATTATGTAATTAATAGCAATTGGTACAAAGAAAGATTGAAATTAAAACAACAAAAAGACATCAGTTTTTACACCAAACAAATAAATTATTTAGAAGCTTTTATTTCAAATGAAGATAATGAGCAAATAGTTATTGAAATGGATTTAAATAATCAACTTCAAAAAGTTAAAAATGTTTTCAATGTAGTAAGTTCTAATCATTATTTTGATAGTTTAATTGGAACCATTGGAGCTGATCCTTTGTATAGAAAATAACTTAAATAACTTAAATAAGTTTATTAATTATTTAATTTAAAAAGTTTTAAATAGTTGTAAAGCATAAATATAAATAATCCTCTTAAATCAATTTAAGAGGATTATTTTTTTGTTTAAACTTGTTCTGACAATAAATAGATATTTTGAAACATTCCTAATCTTATAAAAAATTTATTGGGATAATAAAAAACGAAATCATAACTTACACCATCAAACTAAAAAAACAAAATTAATATGATTATAGACGTACATACCCACATTAATAATTACCACGAAGATAGAGTTATTTCTCTTGAAGATTGCCTTAACAATCTTACTGATAATATGATAGAAAATAATGTTGATTATTCATTAGTATTATCATCTTATAAAGTAAATGAGCATAGGCCTAGTACAAGACAAGTGGTAGAAGCTATAAAAGGGCGGAAAAATTTAGGAGTAGTTTCAGGAATAAGCTTTTTACATTATGATCATAGAGATGTACGTGAAATTGGTGAATATTTAGAAAATGGACTTATAAAAGGCTTAAAATTTTATCCTGGTTATGAACCTTTTTACCCAAATGATACCCGACTTAAACTTTGGTACGAAATGGCTGTAGAATATGATGTGCCAGTTATGTTTCATTCTGGAGATACATACGCTCCAACTGGTAAAGTTAAATATTCACACCCATTACATATTGATGATTTAGCTGTTGATTATCCCAATTTGAAAATTGTAATTTGCCATGTTGGAAATCCTTGGATTAGAGATTGTATGGAAGTTGTTTACAAGAACAAAAACGTTTATGCAGATATTTCAGGATTAGTTTTAGGTAATTTTTCAGATAAGTTTGAGCGGTATATGAAAAAAGAAATTGAAGAAATGATTACATATGCAGGTGACCCTAATTATTTATTATATGGAACAGATTGGCCTATATCAAATATGGAATCTTATTTAAAATTTATGAATCAATTAGAATTAGCAGACGATAAAAAAGAGCTTATTTTGTGGAAAAATGCTGCTGAGTTATTTAAAATTGATGTTAAAAATCTCTAATCTAGTTTTGAATTATTGAAATTTCAGTTTACAAAAACTTTAGTATTTGAATAAACTAGCACTTGTTTATTTTCCCTAAGCAATTTTTTTATCAACATAATAAAGGACTTAAGCATTTAGCTAAAGTCCTTTATTTATAAGTAATTTCAAGTTTTTTTTATTTACAAAAGTTACTAATTGTTAAGTATACTTTTAAAAATTAAAAATAGGTATTATCTTGCTCCAACCAACGAAATAGAAGAAATAGTATCTCCCATACCAACTAAGGTTTTAGGCTTGTCAATTAAAATTGTTGGAACAGCAATAAGATCATAGTTATAAGTGCTTACAATTCCAGTTTCCATTAAAGATTTGGTATCAATATCTGCTTCAACTAAATTAGATAAAGCTTGTAATTCATTTAACCCAACATCAGAAACTTCTAAATCTTTTGCCCAAAGTAACGTTTCATAATCGTCAATTGCTCCAGTTCCTGCTTTTGCAGCCGCAATCACAGCAGCAAGTTGCATACCATTCAAGTTTTGTTTTGGAGTAACTTTAAACGATTTTTGTTGAAGTGTTACATATAAGCCAAACATATGTAATTGAAGACGTGGACAATTGGTGTATTTAAATATTTTTTCCATTCCTTTAAATAGGTTCACACTATTTGTATTTTTAATACATTCCTTGGCTAAATCATCTTCACCAATAACCTCTAATAAATCAATCAATTCACGTTCATTAAAGCCTAAGCTATCTACTTTAGTCGCTAAATTATCCAATAAATTTTTTCTAATAACAACATCTTGTGTAGAAGCCATTTCTAGATGTAAAACGTGATTTTTATTACTGTTTACCCACTTTTCAAGAACCTTTATAGATGCATCAATTCTGTCGGTTCCCAGCGTTTTGTCAGACAGTTCTTGCTGCAACATTTGATAACCAGAAAGAATAATATAATCATAGTTGACATTTTCATCAGAAAGGCAACTTACAAAAGTTTCATCAATATGTAATATAAAGTTTAAAGGATCATAAGTAGCGATAAATCGATTCGATTTAGGGCAGGTAAATCCTCTTCCATCAACCGTAATGGTGTCACCTTTATCAAATTCAATAATCCAGTGAATCAACGGAATGTCATTAGATCTTTTTATATTTTTAGCTTTATTTACAATGCCGTTTTCATCTACAGAAACCAAATTAGGTAAATCTAAAAATAAGCTGGCTTGTTCTTCACCTAAAGAAGCACAGTGCACAAATACATTATGAACACCACAAACAGCCATTACATTGGCAACAATTCCACCTTGGCCACCCATTTGTAATTTGTCAAAACCCAAATTATTTTGAAGCCATTGAAATATTTCTTTATCTTCAATTAACCATTCTTCTGCAATACCCTTAGTAAAACATTTTAAAAGTCCTCTTATAGCATCTTCTTTGGTGTTGATAGTTGTTGTTTTTTCAGAAAGTATTTCTTTTTGATCTATTTTAAATTCAAGAATCAACTTTTCAATATCTTTTCCAGAAATTTTAATAACAGCATCAATATTTGCATTGAAAGCACTTATGAGTCCGTTTATTTTAGACATTTTACTTAACTGATCTGGGGCTGTTTTATAATTTTGAAGCCATTGCTTTTTTAGTTCATTTGTCATCATCACAATCTTATTAATTTAATACTGGATCTTGAAAAAAAACATTTCTTTTCAAGGAATTTAAGACTTGCGAAAATAGTTATTCTAAAGCTAAAAAACATGATATTTATTAGGAAATTTTAAAATTTTATCACCTGTAAATGCAGTAACAATAAATAATTATACTTCCTTTAAAAATAGCTGGTTTTTTTTGCAAAGTCTTCAATAGACGAATCGTTGAAATACAATTTATGTTCAATAGTATTAATAATACTTAATATGATTTATATAGTATTAATATCTAATAATAAAAATTGTATTTTTATTGAATTATTAACGAATTATTTTATTTATGATACGCAAATACTTCTATTTTATAACAATGTTGTTGTTTTTTACAATAATTAATGCACAAAATACAAATGAGTCTGAAGATGATGTTTTTTCTGAATTAAAAATGAGAAATATTGGTCCAGCCTTTGTTTCTGGAAGAATTTCAGATATTGCTATACATCCAAATAACCAAAATATGTGGTATGTGGCAGTAAGCTCTGGTGGTGTATGGAAAACTGAAAATGCAGGAACAACTTGGAATCCAATTTTCGATAAAGAAAGTGTGTATTCAACAGGTTGTATAACATTAGATCCTTCAAATCCTTCAACAGTATGGTTAGGTACTGGAGAAAATGTAGGAGGACGTCACCTTAGTTTTGGTGATGGTATTTATAAAAGTATAGATGATGGAAAAACTTGGAAAAATATGGGATTGAAAAACTCTGAACATATTTCTAAAATTATTGTACACCCAAGTAATTCTGATATAATTTTAGTTGCTGCGCAAGGACCATTATGGAGTTTAGGTGGTGACCGTGGCTTATTTAAATCAATTGATGGCGGTAAAAATTGGTCAAAAGTTTTAGGCGTAAATGAATGGACAGGTGTTACTGATATAGTTATAGATGCTTTAAACCCAGATTGGATGTATGCTGCTACTTGGCAAAGACATAGAACAGTTGCTGCTTATATGAGTGGCGGACCAGGTTCAGGAATTTATAGATCAAAAGATGGTGGAGATACTTGGGAAGAATTAAAAACAGGTTTACCTAAATCAAATATGGGTAAAATTGGTTTAACCATTTCTCCTCAAAATTCAGAAGTTGTGTATGCTGCAATTGAAACTGATAGAAGAACAGGTGGTGTATATAAATCAACAAATAAAGGTGCCTCATGGGAGAAACAATCAAATGCAGTTTCTGGTGCTACTGGCCCTCATTATTATCAAGAATTATATGCTAGCCCACACGTTTTTGATAGATTGTATTTAATGGATGTTCGCATACAGGTTTCTGATGATGGTGGAAAAACATTTAGAGTTTTAAAAGAAGAAAAGAAACATTCTGACAACCATTCAATAAATTTTAGAGCCAATGATCCTAACTATTTATTAGTTGGTACTGATGCCGGAATTTATGAATCATTTGATTTAGCTGAAAACTGGCGATTTGTTAAAAATTTGCCATTAACGCAATATTATAAAGTTGCAGTAAATAATCGTGAACCATTTTATCAAATATTTGGAGGTACACAAGACAATGGTTCGCACGGAGGGCCTTCAAGAACAGATAATGAGCATGGAATTCGTAATTCTGATTGGTTTAAAACATTAGGTGCAGATGGTCACCAATCTGCAACGGATCCATCTAATCCAGATATTTTATATGCCGAATCTCAACAAGGTGTATTACATAGAGTTGATTTAAAAACAGGTGAACAATTATTGATTCAGCCTCAAGCTAGAGAAGGTGAAAATTATGAACGTTATAATTGGGATGCCCCAATTGTTGTGAGTCCTCACAATCCTAAACAATTGTATTTTGCTTCGCAAAGAGTTTGGAGTTCAACTGATAGGGGTGATAGTTGGACACCAATTTCGGGTGATTTAACGCGTAATGAAGAACGCATTGAGCAACCAATTATGGGTAAAAAACAAAGTTGGGACAATGCATGGGATTTGTATGCAATGTCTAGTTATAGTTCCATAACTTCTTTATCAGAGTCTGCAATTCAGAAAGGATTAATATATGCTGGAACAGATGATGGTATTATACAAGTTACAGAAGATGGTGGAGTTAATTGGCGAAAAATTGAAGTTGGAAGTTTACCAAATGTTCCAAATAGAGCTTTTGTAAACGATATAAAAGCAGATTTACACGATGTAAATGTAGTATATGTATCATTAGACAATCATAAAAATGGGGATTTTTCGCCTTATGTATTTAAAAGTAATAATAAGGGAAAAACCTGGGTAGCCATAAAAGGAAATTTACCTACAAAAACGTTAGTATGGCGTTTGGTTCAAGACCATATTAAAAAAGAATTGTTGTTTGTAGCTACAGAATTTGGTATTTATTTCAGTTTAAATTCGGGTGATGAATGGACAAAAATGGCAGGAACTCCAACTATTTCATTTAGAGATATAGCAATTCAACAAAGAGAAAACGATTTAATAGGTGCATCCTTTGGTAGAGGCTTTTATGTATTTGATGATTATAGTGTTTTAAGAGAAATAACACCTGAAATATTAAAAAAAGAAGCTGCTTTATTTTCAACTCGTAAAGCGTGGTTGTATGAACCTAGAACTATAGCAGATGACAATGGAGCAGATGACTATTCAGCCAAAAATCCTGACTTTGGTGCTGTGTTTACATATTATTTGCTAAATGACTATCCAAGTTTAAAAAAGAGTCGTCAAAAAGTTGAAAAACAGCTTGCCAAAGATGGAAAAGATATTCCGTTTCCAGGTTGGGAAGCTATTGAAAAAGAAGAAAATCAATCTTCAGCAGTTATTTGGTTTACTGTAAAAGATACAAATGGAAATGTAATAAGAAAAATAAAAACAACTCCAAAAAAAGGATTTAATAGAATAGCATGGGATTTACGCTATGCTAATTCAAGAGCAATTAATCCAAAGCAGGCAGAAGGAACAAATAGATGGGATAGAGGAGGAGCTATGGTAATTCCTGGTACTTATTCGGTGACTATGGCTAAGGAGATTGATGGTGTTGTTACAAAGCTAACAGAACCAATTTCTTTTGAAGTTGTTTCTTTACAGAAAAGCACTTTAGAAGGTGCTTCTGCCGATGAATATACAGTATTCTTATCTGAAATTATTCAATTGCAAAATTCTTATGCCCAAGTTACGAATGAAATGGAATCTAATTTCACCAAAGTAAAAGCAATGAAACTTGCTTTAGAAAGAGCTGCTATTGCTCCTGGGCCTTTAAATGAGAAAATTCAAAACTTGTATGAAGAAGTTTTAAAAATTAAAGAACAAGAAAATGGATTGGCAACTAAAAATGAAGTTGGTGAGAATAATAAACCAGGTATAAGTTCATTCCTTAGAGTAGCCTCAAGAGGAGTGGGAACAAGCTATGGACCTACAAAAATGTATAAAGAAAATTTGAAAACAGCTCAAAATATGTTAGAAAAATTAGCGTTAAAAGTTAATTTAATAACAACAAAAACTATTCCTGAGCTGGAAAAAGAATTATTGGATGCTGGCGCACCTGTAATTTTGAAATATTAAAAAATTACTATTCCTCGGGGCTTGCTCCGAGGAATAGTAATAACATTAAATTAAAGAAATAATTCTTTTTATCTTTATAAATAATCTATAATTCTTAAGAATAAGACGGGTAATCGGTATATCCTTTTTCACCAGTATCTGAATAAAATGTATCAATATCCCATTTTGCTAAAGGGACATTTTTTTCAAATCTTTCTGCTAAATCCGGATTTGAAATAAATAATTTACCATAAGCCACCAAATCAGCTAAGTTTTCTTCGATAACAGCATTTCCTTTTTCCTGATTGAAATTATTATTTATCATAAGGGTTCCGTTATACAATGGACGAAAATGTGCTGCTATGTTTTGTACAGCATACATAACCTTAGAAACATCGGTAAATGGTTCTGAAAGATGTACATAAGCTAGGTTGTAATCGTTTAATTTTTTAATCACATATTCAAATAATGGAATGGTTTCTTCATCAACATCAATACCATGTATATTGTGCATAGAAGGGTTAAAACGAACGCCAATACGGTTTTGTGGAAAAACTTTGCTAATTTCATCTAAAACCTCAAAGAAAAAACGTGATCTGTTTTCAATAGTTCCTCCATAGGCATCCTTTCTTTGGTTGGAACATTTATTGAAAAATTGATGAAATAAATATCCATTTGAAGAATGAATTTCTAAACCATCAAACCCTGCTTCTTTAGCATTAATTGCAGCTTGTTTAAATTCTTCAACGGTCGTTTTAATATCATCTAAAGTCATTTCTTTTGGTGTAACAGTATCTTTAAAACCGTTAGGCGTGAAAGATTTTGAATTTGGATTGATGGCACTGGGTGCTAAGGGTAACGCTCCATTATGAAAATCGGGATGAGAAACTCTGCCAACATGCCATAATTGAATGAATATGTTACCGCCTTTTTTATGAACCGCATCAGTTACATTTTTCCATCCTTTTATTTGTGATTCAGCATAAATTCCTGGTGTATTTACATAACCAACGGCTTGTTTTGAAACTTGTGAGCCTTCAGTGATAATAAGTCCTGCAGTAGCCCTTTGTGCATAATACTTTACTTGTAAATGGGTTGGAACATTTTCGTTGTTGTTACTTCTAGAACGCGTCATAGGAGCAATGACCAATCTGTTTTTTAAAAGCAAATCTCCCATTTTATAAGGAGTTAATAGCGGTTGAATTTTTGTCATAATCTTTTTAATTAACTTCAGGTAAAGTTAATTAATATCATTTAAAGTATGAATTTTAAGAGTTTAAAAAATGCTTTTTCACATTTATAAATGAAGTTTCAATACTAAATATATAAATTTCATTCAAATTAGTTATAAGAAAAACGGTTTATCAATCACTAAACCGTTTTTTCTAAACACTAATTGAAGTGAAGACTTTGATTTTATTAATTAAAGAAAAATAGAAAAAACAGTTTTGTAGGGTTCCAAAATTATGGGGAAGATGTAAAATTCTATTATTCCTTCATTTAATGATGAAAATCATACAATTATTTCAGCAATTATTTACTTTAGAGACATGAAATACTCAAAAATTGCTTTCTTCTATTTCTGCCTTTTTAATCTGTTACAATTCAGTTCTTGTGCAAAGATTGAGAAAGATCAAAACGGGGATAAAATAGCACTTGATTCTGTTAGTTTATACTTGCAACAATTCAATGACGCCACTTCAAGTGATGGTAATGGTTTAATATATGCTAACAAAGCACTTTCATATGTAAAAAAAGCTGAACCTGACACAGTCCAAACCAACAATATTGAAAAAATATTGAATTATAAAGTAGGGGTGTTTAGAAATCTTAATGAGCTAGATAGTGTAATTACCACTTACAATACTTTATTAAAAATAGCCTTGCAAAAAAATGATTCTGCCACCATAGCATATCAGTATTTTTTATTGGGGTATTACCATCAAATAAAACAGCAAAAGGATAGTGCCTTTGTTAATTATAAATTAGCGAAAGACCTGTATTTAAAGTTAAATGATTCTGTAAAAGTAGGAGAAAGCTTGGTGTATATGGCTATGATTCAATCAGATTTTGGGGACTTAGTAGGTAGTGATAAAACGGCCATACAAGCATTGAAACACCTTGATGAAGATAATATCGTCTATCTCACAACTGTTTACAATTGTATCGCTATTTCTGCCAAAAAACAACATGATTATTTGGAAGCCATATA
>Ga0102814_10000941_pt1 | contig 20774 bp, 27 predicted proteins | sample ColrivemetaGS741_FD_79112 | JGI IMG/M metagenome (GOLD analysis project Ga0102814, IMG submission 79112) | Estuarine microbial communities from the Columbia River estuary - Flood tide ETM metaG S.741 | ecosystem: Environmental > Aquatic > Marine > Intertidal zone > Estuary | place: USA...
CCTTTCTTAAATTTTGCCATTTTGTTTTTCATTTCTCTTTGGTGTTAAAGGTTATCATTTTACACTTTGTGGCTCATTTACTTTACACTTTGAGCCGTATTGGCTCTTCTATTGAGCCATTTGCCGGTCAAGCATCTTTTGTAATAATATCTTTAAGTATTGATTTGTGCGTTGAGTCCATCTCAAGATTGTCGTGCATCCATCTAATATATGAAATATCTATGTCTTTTAACTTATATCCCTTGTACTTACCGATTACCATACGCTCATCAGAAATCCTAAATGGGTCACGGTATTTCTTTGTGGCAATGAAGTTATTGTGTAACGCGGAACGGTTATCATACATCAGCGTTCTTCTGCCAACATTAACCATTCTATCTCTTGGCTTTTTATTTTTCATCTTACAACCAGGATATGTGTTTCCAATATTGCTTTTTGTTCTCTGGCTTTTCTAGCACCTCAACAAAGCCACTCTCCCTGCGCTTTCTGTTATATATAACATAGCAGTCCTTACATCTACCCTTGTAGTGGGCAGGTACGCCATTCTTTTTCTGTATTGTAAAACGCTCTATGGGCTTTACTTGATGGCAATCTTTACATTGTTTCTCGGTCAGTATCTCCATTTTTGCTCTTGTTTTTATCAATCCATCTACGATACATCCAAGAGGCTTTTGCAAGCCTCTCTGGGTAATATGGATATTGCTTGCGTAACCGCGCAAGGGCTATCCTAATAAAGCTCTCCATCATCAGAAGTCAATATTTTTTTGTTCAACAGTTAACGGTTCCTTTTCTTTGGCGTGAGAGTACATACGCTTACCTGATTCGCTCAAGGTATAATATCTATTAGATATTTTATCGTAGTACATATAGATATATCCCACGCTACCTACAGCCTTAGGCTTGGCCTTGACGATAGATATCTTAACTTGATTGGGTTCATATGGGACACCGCGCTCATCTTCCAATCCATATGGGCAACGCCATACATTTATAATCATCATACCCTTTCTTGACCACTGCATACCTCCGGCAATGTCATTCATAGTAGGCACGTCAACATATGGTATTCCGTTCTTGTACTTTGCTTGTTGGTGCTTTGTATGGACGGTCACGATAGTGTGGTAGTCCTTATCATTGGAGTGCTTCCTCACCTTGGTCAATACATTTCCAATAGCGATGTCATCACGCAGGCCCTGAGCAACATCAGTTTTAATCTCAGTGAATGGGTCAACCAAACAACCATCAATCTTTATTCCGGTCTTTTCTATTTCATCAACCGCTGTATAGAATCCCTCAATACCCAGGTCACGAAGTCCTGGGTCAATCACATAGAAGTGTTTGTTAAGGAACTCAAGTGCTTTTTCCGCATCTATGTCTGTGGAATTTATTCGGTCATTGATTAGGAACGGCTTCCGTAGGTAGCACCAGGCTAGCTCCGCATATACCTCTGCCGGACTACCTGTCTCGGGGGTATATACTGCCCACTTCCATCCTGAGAACTCAGATAGGTTCATCATAACCTCAAAGGCAAACTGTGACTTACCTTGGTGTGCCCCGGCATAGATGTAAGTTGTTGACCCCCGCTTTAGGGAGTACTTGTCAAATAGAGAATCAAATCCAACCCACTCCCCTTTCTTAACACCATTGGTGCGCATCCTTGAGAGTTGGTCTTTGAGTGTGTCGAGTGTGTAGATGTAATCATTCATTGGTCTGTCCAACAATTTTAAAGTCGTATATCTTAACGACCTGGAAGTTAATAATTTTCTTACCAAGCAATCCTAATCTCCTTATGGAGATTGCGTAGTTCACATTGTCAAGGTTTATTTCCTCGAGTGTGTTGTATTGAGAGATTGCATAATCATCTCTGTAGTGATGCATCGTAGCGTTGCCCCTTTTGAAGGACCAACGATACTGCACGTTCAAATGATAAATAGGGTTACTCATTTTTTTAGATAAAAAGAGGGGCACAGGCCCCTCTTTATTATCATATATGGATTTGCTTAAAACAAATCATCATTTACGGGTGCAGCCTTTGGCTGACCGTAGTTAGAGTTCGGCTCGTATGATGCAATCTCTGCATAATATCCGCCATCCTTCTTGAGCTTAACATCAACAGTTACCCAGCCCTTTGCACTCTTTGATGCATTGATTAGTTCAAGGTCATTTGGTCCGAAACCAATTTTGATGATGTCACCATACTGAGTGTTCTTCGTCTCAACACGGCCTACGTACTTGCGTTTTGTTTCCATTTCTACGCTGTTAATAGATGAGTTAAATGATTTACCCGGCTCTCAAGTTTCTCCAGCCGGACCAGGAGATTTGTTATTGATAGATGTATGTCGTCACTAATTGACTCAACGTCGTTCATACTCCGTTGAACACTTTTAAATAACGATGAATACTTCTTGTCTGCCATTCTGTTATCGTGTCCCATAACATACGAGTGAGTGTTCCTTACGTCAACACTTAATATGTCAGCGATGGCCTGGTAGGTACTTCCGTTCTCTCGTAAGATTACGGAAATAATACTGCGCACATTCACTATATCTTTTCTCTTTGAGGAGAACAGCTCTGATGGGTGTATCGCTGCGTGAGAACAAGCAATGTCTATTACATTGCGAGTGAACTCATCAAAGGATACCGATTTCTGATGCGTCATATGGATTGAATTGTTTGCCCAAGAACAACCTGCGGTACTTATCAATCGCCTCCTGGGCTTTGATAGCACCCTGCTGTATGAACTGTTGTGAACATTTATAAATGCCTACCTCATACGGATAGCTCTTTGTTATCGCTACAAAGTAGAAGGTATCAACCTCAAACAGTTTGCAATATATGGCGGCTTGTTGGTCGTAGTGCATATACTTTGCGCTCCTACGAAATTCCTCAAGCGTTCCGCCCGTAGTTTTAAGGTCAACTATGTATGCCGGCTGAAAGTCTTTTTCAACCACCATATCTGCCTTGCCCTTGATTTTAATTCCATCCCATTCAGATATCGCAGGGAGTTCCGTGAGTTGAACATCATCCTTGCTATACATTAGTTCTACGACCTGAGGGGTCTTCATAAGAACGCTCTGCATAGCATAAATCATATCCGAATCCTTCTTGGACAGCACGATTTTATCATCATTCTGCTCACAAAACTCAAGGTAGTCTTTACCTCTGCGAGTACCATCGTAACCAACAAAGCTTACTATGTCTTCCAGGCACAAGGCGTGGAACGCCTTGCCTATCTCTAATGCTGCTGTGCTTTGGTTGCCACTCGTATTCGTCAGCCACTGATAGAACTGAACCGGAGACTTGTGTAGCAACTTCAGAGAGGAGTTCGTTAAGAACTCGCGGTCTGCATAGTATTCTTCGTCGGAGTAAAACATTACAATCCTATGTAAGACAACTGCTCTTTGGTAGCAGAGTAATTATTCAAGGCCGACTTAACCTTTTCGGATTCACCGCTATCCATTGCTGCCTTCATCTTCTCAGCAATCTCTTGGGTTAGTTTTTTCTTCTCTGGCATTGCTTGCTTTGATACAGCCATAGATACTTCTTGAGCAGATGCGATGGATGTTTCAATTCCAATACCAAGGTTTGCCAAGGCACGACCCCAGGCAGAGGTCTCTGCGTTCTCAACAAAAGATGTCTTGTTGATGTATGAACTGCTTCGGTCCTCTTGAGCGAGGCCCTGGGCCATCACAATGCCATCGGCGTTCTTGATTGTTGCGCGGATAACGCAAGAGTCAGAGTCAAGATTTAAAATCTCACTCTCCAATCCCCAACCTTGAAAGCGAGGCTCGTTACGGAAGAAAAGGATGCGGTCATTGACCTGCACGTATTCCTTACCCTTGATGTTTGTCGTTTTAAACTGATAGTTCGACATTTGTTTTGAGTTTAGAGGTTAATTAAGTCAAAGATAAAACAAAAAGTTTAATAAAACAATAGCTATTCCGAAGAACGCTTGCCGCTCCCTTTGGGTAGAGCCGCCCCATTGCTGTAGTACTTGCTCACTTCATACGCCTCCACGCCTTTATTGAGGTCCCCCCAGTAGTTAAATCCAAAATGCATTAGGAAGGGATTGCCAAAGTCATCCTTTGCCTCACCTCTCTCTACTGCATTGTAGTATTCACGAACTGAAGTGTACTCAACACCAAAGCGAACAAACTTATTCCTTTTAGGCATAGCGATTTATTTTAATGTTATGGGTTAGTTGTTGCAGTACCTGATTCAATCGCGCACCCTCAATCTTGTGCTCAATCAAATAGGAGCGGATGAGGTCATTGATGTTCATACTGTGACCCATAGTGGTCGTGTATGAGTCATCGCCATACCGAACGGAGTTTAAGGCATCCTTCGCCCTCTCGTAGTAATCAATGAACAACTTGTCGTCATAATCCAATAGGGTGTATGCCTTCTTGAGTGAATGCACAACACTTGAGTGGTCCCGGTTAATGATTCCGGCCACGTCCGTATTGCGAATACCCAACTGCGTTGAACATAAGTGGATGAACGCTTGCCTATACATAGAGTAAACTTGGGTACGGCTTGAGTTAGCCAAATCAATACCCGTGTTAGCGTAGAGCTCCGCAGCAAACTTTTCTGCGACGATGAGATTGTGTATTTCTTTTTTCATACTATAGTTACTATTATATATAGTTCCGTAAGGAACTATAGTTACTATTATAGTATAGTTACTATAATAGTACACTGACTAATTAAATTAAACCTAAACTTTTAACTTGTTCTTTGATTTTATCAACGGTCTTATTAAGTTCCACGTTGACTGATGTCAACGATAGAAGCTCATCCCGTAGTTTGCCCTCTGACTTGGAAAGCTCCTCAACTTTCGCCTGGGCCTCGTCAAGTCTCGCCAATACACCTCGGTGCTTTGACCTTGCTTGTTCAATAGTGTCCTTGATGGTGGAAATATCACTCATCCGGTTTTTGTATTTGTCAGCAAAATCATAAAGTCCAATGTATGGAGTAGCTAATTCCTCCCCACGAGGGTCAAATTCTTCCCGTAGAGAGGTCATCACACCATAAATGGTAGTGAGGTATGCGTGGGCGACTTGGAGGTCGTTAAACGCAAGAATTTCATATTCGTCTTTTATCATAGTCCGCAGTAACCGCTATCGCATTCGTTAAAATCATCATCAAACAAATCAAACTGCATACGATGACCTTGTATAGCACCGTATGATGTCTCCTTTTTGAACCTTGCCTTGTCATCCTCCTGTCTGACAAACCAATCAAATTTGTTTGCCTCACGAACAGACATATGTTTTAGAAGTAGTTCATTGCGGTGGAAACAGCCAACGCAGTTATTCATATAAGCAAACCTCACGGGTTTTCCCCTCCAATACTCCTCAATGGAATCCTTGAATATACCATCTTGGATTAGTGGGAACGTAACCTTTCTGTACTTCATTTCTTTCCAACGCCTACGCCCAGTCTTTGAATACCCAACAACAAACTTGTCGTATTGGAATCCATCTTCCTTCTCACGCTTAACCATATTGTCTGCTCTGCGAATCTCGTTAGCACGGAAACCAATACGCATCTCAACGGGTAGCTCTGTATTCTCGTAACACCAATCCTTGATTGGCGTAATCTTCATATCTGTAGTACAGAATCTTTGCATCACATTCGGTAAGTACTTTGCCTGTAGTGTGCTGTGGTTCTTAATTACCTCATCAAATGTAGGCCCCGTAATCCAAGTTATTTCTCGCCCAATGTACTGCTCAAGGTCAAGCATAGTGTAGATGATTTCGTCTTGCTCAAGTGTCCCGATGAACTCTTGACCAATCTTGTCAGAAACAATCTGGCGAATCTTTTCGTCAGGGAACATACACAACTTGTCAGATGTACGGACAAGTGAGAATAATTCCACATCTGCCGGGTAGTGAACAGCAATGTAACTTGATGTCTTCCCACCCGAAAGGGAGTTGATTGTTGTCATAATCCTTCTGCTAAAATGGTTACACCATCATAAGTTACCTCAACGATGGATTCTATCCTCACAGAGCGGTAGCCGTCCTTCATATCAAAGAAGTTCCAGTTGTTGTCGTTAAGGCAACTAACCCCACCCTTTACGTGTTTGTGTACGCCGAAACGACCCGTAAGGCTTCGCTCGGTTCCGTCCAACTTAATGAACTTAATGCTAAAGAACTGACCCGTACTTGCCAGGTGGCTCTTTATGGTCTGAAGTGTTTGTGTGTTTTTCATAAACCAAAACTATGAATAAAAAATTAGTTATCAAGCAATTTTATTGTTACAAGTGCAATATCCTACCTCGTGGGTGAAGTCGCACCAATCGTCTAAACATTCTTGTTCCATAATGAAAAAACTAAATAGCTACCCATCCAAAGAATATGTACTTGTCGCCCGATTTAATACATCCACACTTACCCCACTTATGGAAGTCGTCTTCGCGTTTATCTATTAAATCTTTAACATCGCTTTTATCAACCTCACCAAGGTATTGATACCCATTGGTTGTTGATATTGTCCCGTTATACGGGTCGTGGCCATATTCGTAAATGGCCTGGCTTACTGCTTCACTGTACGCTTCGTCTGCTGAATCGTACCCTTGCATAACTTCAACAAAGTTTGTTGCTCCCATTTTAATCAAGATAAGAAATTATAGATTCTTCAATTCGCTTACGCAACTCTTCGGGTAGTTGCACTTTGTGCCCATTAACAGACAATGAAAACGGCTCCACCTCCTCAACATAGGAGTATTCGTTAGTCATATGCTCGGCTCCTTCAATGCCTGTTTGTCTCTGGAAAATTCCCTCTATGGAAATTTCAATGCCGTAGCGCATAGGGTCTTCACCCTCAAGGTCAATGTAATTCATTTTTGCTGTGGTATTTGTGCGTAGCACGCATTCAGTTCTTGCTTGAGCGAGTCAATCTCACCTTGAAGCTTTGTAATCATCTCGGCCTGGAATTTGACCAACTGATTTGCTGACTCTTGTGAATAATTAGTAGTCATCATTTACAACGGATTACTTCCCATATGATTGCTTGGAACTCATAGCCGCGAAGTCCAAACTTCTTCGCCTCTTGAATGGTTATATCCTCCAATCGTTTGTAACGCTTTGGGGTTAGACCACCCTCGACTGTCTTGCCGAAACAAGCACGAAGATGCCATACATCAATCGTAACACGATGCACATCCAATGCGGATATGTTGCGGACGAATGAGTAGGTCTTTGGTGCTGATTTACTAATTCTTGCGCCATTACGGGCAATGTCAAACGCTTTGTACTTGTTGGCGTTAAAGGTACATACCTTGATGTCTTCGGGTTTATATCCCAACTTAACGGCCTTCATTACTGCGTAACAATCCTCAATATTCCGCTCCCACTTGTTTCTGGGGGACAGCGCACTGATTACATTGGCAACAACTTCTGTGGTTGTCCCAAACTCTTTTGCATAATCAAGGCAAATGTCGTGTGCCTTCTTATACCACGCACTACCGGACTTGAGTTGCTCGGTAGTGGCTTCGTTAAAGAGGTTACGCAATCTCTTGCGTACTGACCTCTCTATACCTGGGGTTAATGCTTGTAGTGTCATTTTTATCTGGAAGTGTAGCAAATTAGTTCGGTATCCTTGTGTGCGTTGTAGATGAGGGCAGCACCCCCATCGTTTCCTTCATCGTCAGATTGGAACACGATTAGTGTACCATCTTCGCAAATAAGAACCATAGGCCGTTTATACCAACCGAATAAGTCCATTTCGCTATCTCTCATCCATCGCATATTGACAATCTTGCGACCAATTAGAGCGTTCCGAACATCTTTCGGAATCGCTTTCTCTGTTTTTGAATCTTCCATTTTTTTTTGTATTTATTGCGAGTTAGTATTAATAGAAGTAACCTTGGTGTTCGCAATCCACCGGGCCACCGTGAAAGTGTTTCCAACGGGGTACCTTCCCGTTTTTCATCTCATAAAGACAAGGGTAGATGTAATGCTTCGCCTCGTCAGAGAAAGCCATTGCAATACCATCTTCCCGGGTCTTGCCTCCGTTCATTTGGGCAAGTAGTTCGTAGAAGTCCTTTCCACCGAACTCACCATACCCATCGTATGCTCGTTCAATCCAAACATTGTTCTTATCGTCCACCATAGCCACGGTTATCGTGTTTTTGCTTCCGTGAACATTTGCAATACTCTTGTTGGTATTGTTTGTGTGCCAAGAGAAAAATCCCATATCTTTTAAAATTCAGAGTTATACCAAGCACGATGCGCCAAATCTTCATAGGCGGACTCCGTTAGCGAGTGTTCCCCGCATTTCGTACATATACCACGGCCTCCCTTCAGGTCAACCATAGGTTTGTAACAGCAAGAACTCATAGTGTCCGCCGTTTGTAAAAAATCATTTGGCCCTGGCGCGGTCGCGCTATGCATCAACTCTCTCAATTCTTCAGTAGTCATCTTTTTAAAATTAATGGTTAGACAATCCGTTTAGTATTTCTTCAATCTTGTCCTTTGGGAATTGTCCCTCATAGACATAAACACATTGAGTCCAAATAGATTTGTTCCGCTTTTCTCTCAATTTAAAGCGTTTCATATCTTTTGTCATTTTCTCAATCCCGGGCCACACTCCATAGAAGTCGAGTCCGTGAATCAGCCACCGCGCGTTGCCGTATGTATTGTTGGAACAACGCCAATAGCGAACACTCTTGTGTTCTTCGGGAAGGATATCAATCTCCATAATTTTTGTATTTAATCGTTTTACTCTGGAAAATTTTAGAATAACAATGTGTCCAAGTGTTCTGCCGTTCTCACGATTACAGAGGCAATGGACACGAACAACACAAGGCCCAAACATATTACGAATGCGCCGAACGCGAGAACCGCGAAGTCCTCAAAGGTTTGTACTTTTTTCATACGGATGAAAGATTAAGGTTTATACAAATGGGTAAAGTCACCCAATTTTAGACAATAGAAAAAAGCTTTGGCTTCCTTCCCATTGAATGAGCGCACATAGTGTGCGCCCTTGGGTGCTTTATCCCGTTATAAGGTGTGGTCTCCACCATCTACAGCCGTGCTGTAGTTCCCCGCCTCGCGGAAGTATTTATGCGTTTAACGCTTCGCCCTACGGGCCTTCTGCCGCGCCTCTTTTCGTTCAATTCTGAAAGAGATTAGCGATATTTGCGCCTCCAACTTTGCCCCAATTCGGGCAACCTTCCCGCCCTTGGCTTTGCCTCGGGCATTGGTTCGGGCGCACCTTGTACGCTTTCCCGCTTCGCTTTCCCTCGCTACGCTATCAAAGCGAGATTGTATGTCCTTAATATCGTGGGCCATTGCTTGTAATGTTAGGGCGTTAATTTGTTATGCGGTCAATTCATTAATCAAAAGTGTGAGTAGTTCGGGCGAATAATTGTCTACGAATTGCCCAAGCCGAACGGATTTATTACTTAATACCCTAAACTTGACCACATTGGTACGCTCCATAGAAGGGAAATATATCGGTTGACCTTTTGAAATATTCAAAGTGCGTAGGTACTTCAGGCCTTCTCGCTTTGTCATTTTTGCCGCCTTCTCTACTTTTGATAGTGCGTAAATTGTGGCCTCAACTTCGGTTCCAATTCCGCGCACCTTTTCCACCTTTTCACCTTTGGAGTTAATTTGATAAAGGGTAACGGCCTTTTGAATTGCTTTTGCTTTTGTATCCATTTTCGTTTTGGGTACCACGCCCCCCGGCATTTAATTTTTGTATCTGTTCCGTTTGAACACTACAATAGTATGGCGAAGTATTGAGTAAAAAAATTTTTTTTCTATTGCACAATAACTTTTTTTGTCGTATACGCGCCCACGGGTACAATGTGACCGGAAAAAAGGATCCTCCTGGGTTAGGTTGACTACTCTGACCGGGGGGAGTTGATGGAATTGGGGTCGCAAATGAATTATTTATTAACAATTATCATTAGTATGCCGAACTTATTTGTATATAGTAGATACTATAGATATAGTTACTATTATATAATAGTAACTATAGATACCCTATACGGGTATCTATAGGTATGGTTACTATTATAGTGTAACTATTATAGTGACTATATACCGTAATGCATTATTTTAATGAATGAACATTCATTTGTATATTTGGGTATGGATTTAGAAAACCTATTGCTTGAGTTACTGAAGACTTCCTTTCCCAAGGGGCCATTGAAGTCCGAGATGTTTAAGATGCACAACTCGCTTGTCGGCAAGAGCGTTCACATCAAGAAGGCCGAGAGTGAGTACACGATGTGTGGTAGTTGCATTATGCGTGTGAAGAGTAACCTCTTCAAATACTACCATCACGAGTACGAACCCAAGTTTGACTCGTTGGTGTTTCAGGATAAGTATGTGTTAGATAAGCGACCCGTATATGGCATCAATAAGAAACGATAACGGTCAGGTGGTTGCTGGACGTGGTGCTGAGTTAACCACCCTTCAAGAGCAGTTCCTCCAGAGGATTCAGGAGGAGGGTATAACCAACCAAGGCAAGATTGCCAAGGAATTAAACTACACTAGTTACTACAGAGACAAAAACACGCAGGGTACGGCCTTCCAGTTGGCCCTGAGAGACGTTGTAAAGCTCTCTGAGGAACGAATAGAGGTGGCGAAGGGGAGTAACCTAGACTTACTCGTAAAGATGCGTGACGAGGCGTTTTCTAATGGCGACACTAAGACGGCCCTTGAGACCATTAAAATTATAAATGATATGCAGGGCTATAAGGCACCTGTTAAGGTCCATCAAACGAAGATTGATGTGAAGGCTACCATTGACCTCACCAAGCAAGTAAACGATGATGAGATGTATCTTGACGTAGACTATGAAGATTAATCTCTACAACCCAAGCCAGCCACAGAAGGATTTCCTGAAGGTAATACATAACGACAAGCCGTTTATCACTTTAATCGTCGCTGGGCGACAGACGGGCAAGACGTTTATGATGATGAACGACGCGGTGATGCGCGGACTCAATAACCCCCGCACTAGGATGTTCTGGGTAAGTCCTATTCAGGACCAAGCCAATAAGGTTATGAAGGACATAGAAGCTGCCTTTATCAATCACCAAGACGTATTCCAGCAACTTGTCAAACGCTTTGACAGGAAGAACAATGAGATGTACTTCCACAATGGGAGCTTTGTGAAGTTCCGCTCTGCGGATTCTGGCGACAACCTTCGTGGCGCGACATTGGACTTCATTTACATTGACGAGGCTGCATTTATGCGTATTGACTTTATTAACGAGGTATTGTTACCTATGGTGACTCGCACTAGTGGGCGGGTGGTGATGTCTAGTACGTTCAATGGTAAGAACTGGTATTGGGACTGGTATCAGCGTGGATTAGACAAGGATAACGTTGACGACATAATTTCCATAAGGAAAACGTACCTAGACCTAAATGACCCGGATGTTGAGAAGACGGTCCTTGGCATTAAGAAGAATATGACCAAGGCGCAGTTTGACCAGGAGTTTCTTTGCAAGCCAGTGAGTTCGGATGCGCTTTTCTCAAACATAGAAGAGTCAGTCCTCAAACACCAGCCATCGGAGTACGAAAGGGTATATATTGGGATGGATATTGGCGTTGCGCAAGATTATAGTGTCTTAACGGCAATGACAGAGAACTATGAGGTAATAGACATAGACAGGTTCCACTACAAAGAGGATAGGCTTGATTCGGATTCCTTTAAAGAAAGAATAAAGGACTTCTATAGAAAGCACTACGATAAGTTGGCCGCCTGCTATTTTGAAGTAAACAACAATGATTTGCTGTTTGACGAGATTACGGACGACGACACTATGTACAAGATGATTCCATTCCAAACAACAAGCAAGTCAAAGCCCGAGATTGTAAGGAACCTAATAAAGTTGTTTGAGGATAAGGTCATCAAGATTCCAGACTACAATGAGCTGGTTAAGGAACTTTACGACTTCAAATCCAAACGCAACCCAATTACGGGAAACTTGCAGTTCAGTAACACGGATGGTAAACACGATGATATGGTTATGAGTTTAGCCATTTGCGCTTACTGCGCAAAAGAGGAGCAAGATGGTGGAGTAACAATGTTTTTATGACGCTCAGAGAGTTTATTGATATAATGTCTCACATCAGACAGGATACCTATGTCGAGTACATTATGGGTATGGAGGATGATGAGCGCGAAAAGTATATCAACCATATAGCAGAGTATTTTCCGCTTCCCAAGTCACCAGACCCAGGTGCCGTAAGTAGGCTATCTAAAAGGTTCAATCTATACACCAACATCTTATCGATGAAGCTTGGTCAGTTTATCTTGCTAGAGAACGAGCTTAAAAAAGAAAACTCAGAGCTTTATGTTGCTTCATTAATAATCAGACCGATTGAAGAGCCGTCTTTCGACAATGAAGATTACGAAAGGGAGGAAACCATCAAAGAGGCGTTGCTTGAGGAATTGTTTACTGATGTTTATTCGGTCTTACAGACAATGTTGTTAAATCGGGAATTTATATTGTTTAACAAATTCAGCGGTGTCATTTACAACAGGGTGGACATCAAGGAACAAGAGGAAGAGGAGGAAGATGACTACGAGGAAGATGATGAAACGACCCACAACTCTCAATGGTTCTGGTATAAGGTGGTTCGCTCATTAGCAAATGAGGATATAACTATGTATCCAAAGATTTATGAATTGAGGATGTCTGAAGTTATGGTAGAACTATCCTACCGCTCTCAAGTTTCGATAATTGAAAACGCTAGAGCCAGAGCGGAAGATTCTCGTCAAAGGGCGATGTATAGACGCTAATTTGTAAATTAAAAAAACGCAGTATGAACAACCTGCTCGAACTTTACGATTTAACGAAAGACTTTGCAGACCGTCACCGGATGATTGCAGAGTTTGGTGTTCTTGGCTCCGAAGAGGAAATTGGAAGCATTGACTTTGAGTACCGCAGTATGCAGCTCGTGGTCTCTAGCTCCAACATCTCCCGGGAACTCAACCGACCAACATTCCAATTGACTTTCTCCCTTATCGTAATGGATAAGACTGTCGCTGATGACGCTCGCGCTAGATTGATGTCTACCGAGGAAAATATCTTTGTTATTGGTCAATATCAAGATTACCTATTGCAGTTGGACAATGACGTACAGTTTGAAGAGGTAGAGGTTGTTAGTGTTGACGGTGAAGACGATTACGTAGTTACAGTGGCATACTGTGACTTCAGCGTAAACTTCGCCAGAAAAGGTTATAACAATGCCATCGCACACCCAGTACCCCCTTCAATCCTTGGAATCCCTTCATTGGCAGGGACTCCGGAGGTCGGTGAAACAATCACCGCGACAGTAAGCTCCACTGAAGGCATCCCCATTCCCGCAAACACATTACAGTGGCAGGTGAGTGACGACGGAGAGGCCGGGTGGACTAACATCACTGGGGAGACAGCAACAACGTATGCACTTGTCTCAGGCGACACTAGCAAGTACATCCGCGTTATTCAAACAGCAACAAACACCGAGGGCGTAGACACAGAGTACAGCGATGCTGTGGGTCCTGTTGTCGAACCAGCCCCTGAACCTTAATAATTATGGCACGTAAAAAGAAAGCAGTTACTCCGGTAATTGAATCACCAGAAGAGACGGTAGTAGAAGCACCTTTCGTACAGAAAGCACCATCACCCAAACAACTTACTTATAAGTGTATTGAGTGCGGTCAGGAGAACGAAGTAAAAAAATGCAAGCGTTGCGGCAGTTCGTTGGTTCGTGAGGTATGATATCGAAGCAGAAGCAAATTGGTGTACTTCGCTCATTACTTATTCAGGAATTTAAACGTGAAAAGATAAAAGAGCAAATGATTTCCACGTTAAAGGGAAACCAAAACGTTGGGAAGGGAAATTTGTTGGCTGCACTTTACAGATTCAACTACAGTAATGCAATTAGAGTATCTGAAACAAGGTTTGACGAATATACAGGAATCATAAAATATTTTGATTTAAAGTTTGAGATTCGTCTTGGTAGCGCTCAATATGGATTGTTTTTAGATTCAGAGCAAAAAAAACAAATTACAAATCAGCAATACTCAAGGATTCGCTTTAGTGGTCGCGGAGACAAGATTCAAAGACTTATGTCTTGGATTAGAACAAAGAGTCCAGCATACTGGAGAAATAGCATTGATGTTGATACAAGCAAGGCGTATAAGGTTAAGAAGTTAGCTGTAGCCATTGCTAACAAACACCTAAGCAGACCAGACAGGTCTACTGATTTTACAACTGATTATTTGAGCAAGAGCTTCAAAGTATCAGAATACGCGGTAGATAGAGCCATTGCAAGATTTGTAGATTACTTGAGCGAGGAGTACGTAGCAGAAGTAGAATTTAGATTTATTCAATCACTGAAATAATGGCTGAAACTAGAGGCTTTAAAGAACTAAAAAAGGATTTCCTGAATCTTGAGTCTGCGCTGCGCAATGCAAATGTGCAACTCGCTAATCTCATACGTTCTGGAGCAAGCGCTGCCGAGGTGAATAAGTTTCAATCAGAAACTTTAAATCCTTTAATTGGCAAGTATAATAATCTTTCAAAAGAATTAGCCAACTACAACAAAAACGTAGGAAGCGGAGCCTCTTCTGTAAAGAAGTTTAATGACAGGGTAAAGGAGCTAACTTCTTCTGCAAATAAGGCTTCTTCAAGCCTTGTGTCTTTATCAGCAAAAACAGATAAAGCTGGTAAGTCTGCAGAAAACGCCAAGAATCAAAACAAAGGATTCCTTGACACCCTTGGTTCTGCCTTTACCTCAAAAAAGATTGCTTCTAGTTTAGGAACAGTTCTTCGTTTTGTTGGCATCTATGGCGCGTTATCTACTGCGGTCTCATTTGCCAAAACAACAATCGTTGGCTCAGTTCAAGCATTTGTAAACTTTGAAGAAAAGATAGGCCGTCTTTCTGCGGTTTCAGGAGCTTCAAGGCAGCAGCTTGATGCTATTTCTGCTGCAATTAGAGAAAGCGCTGTTCAAACTCGATTCACCGCTTCAGAAGTAGGTGATTTGGCAATATCTCTTTCTAAACTAGGAGCAACAGCAATCGAGGTTGAGCGTTTAATCCTTCCCGTTTCATCAGCTTCTCAAGCGCTTGGAGAGGACTTAAATGTAGTTGGTGAAACTGTATTAAAAGTAAATAATCAGTTTGGTCTTTCTGCGGCTGAGGCTGGAACCACGGCAGCTGTCCTTGTTGCTTCAATTAATAATAGCGCACTGAGTATCAACAGCTTTGCTACTTCAATTCAGTATATTGGACCGCTCGCACGTCAGGCTGGTGTTACTTTTGGAGAAACTGCCGCCTATATGCAGGTCCTCGCCAACTCTGGATTTACGGCTTCAAGGATTGGTACTGGTCTCCGTAAAATATTTATTGAGCTAAAGGAAGAGGGCAAGTCGCTTGCTCAATCACTTCGTGAGCTTTCAGAAAGAAACATTGGTCTAGCTGACGCAGTAGAGCTAGTTGGAGATAGGGCAGCTGGGCAATTATTGGTTCTATCTAGTAATGTTGAGATAATTGAGGAGCTTTCAAGCGAGTCATACTTGCTAACTTCTGCATTATCTTCTTCCGCAAGGCAGATGTCAACAACCAGTGGCGCTGTAAAGATATTAGGAAGCGCCTTTGATGAGCTTCTTATTTCAATCGGAAAAACCATAACTCGTTCAGAGTTCTTTTTGGATTTAATTGGGCTTTTGTCCGTAGAGTCTGAAGCTACAGCCAGAGCGTATAAATTGGTAAATGATGTAGCATTAGAAACTCCCGGAAAACTTGATGAGGTTTCAAAGGCTGTAATAAGTGGCGTTATTACTACGCAACAGGCTGCTCGGTCTCTATTTGCAAATGCATCGGATAAAGATGCTCAGCTTTTTGATAGTGTTTTGAAAAACATTATTGGGAAAGGTAAATTGTCTCTTGAGGAGGCGACAAAAGTATTTGAGCTTTTAGCAAAAGAACAGCCCGCTCAGGCTGCAGTAGCGCTGGAAGAGATATTATTTCAAAATAGAAAAATGAGTGAAGAGCAGAAGTCTCTTATTCGATTAACATTGAATGGCGTAAAAGAAATATCTCTTGCAACATTAATTGACCAAGCTCAAGCCTTTATTGGCGTAAATAGACTCATTGAGCAAAACGTTCAACAGATTCGTCTATCTACTGAAGCATTGGAAGAGCGAAAGGAAGTTGTTTCGGAATTTGAAGATGAGTTAAAGGCAATTGAAAACTTAGAATCTGGAGAAGCGAAAAGAACAAAAGCAATAAATCTTGAAGTAGACGTAAGAAGCAAAATGCTTAAACTTATTAAGCAAAATTCTGATGCGTCTATTGGTTTAATTGAATTGTCAGACGAGGAGATAGCATCTAACGAAAATAAGATTCAGGGTCTTCAAACTCTTTTGAATATTCTTTCTGAATACACAAGTGACGTAAAAGAGCAAACAGATGAGTCATCAAAGCTGCAACGACAGGAAGAAAATAGAATTAATGCTTTAATCAGAGCCAAGCGAGATGAACTTGAGGCAGCGCGGCAAGCATTGTTGATTGAACTTGAGGGAGCAAAAGCAAAGGGTGATGCTAACAGAGTTCGGGAAATTGAAACAGAACTTCTGCTAAAAGAGAAAGCCGCCTTTGAGGAACTTAATCAAGTAATTAAGGAATCGACGATACTAACGGACGAACAAAAAACAAGTCTTCTTTCTGCAATTAAAGATATTGACATTCAGCCTAGCGACTTGCTTGACGTGGGGAAGAGAATTGCAAAAGCATTTAACGAAACATTTAAGGGCGCTGAACTTGACCCGCAAGAGTTTTCGCTTGCCCAATCTGATTTTATCCAAGACCAGATAAATCAATATATAGAGGCTTTTGGAGATTCAATCAGTGAAGAGGATAAAGAGAGGTTGCGGAAAATTCTTCTTGATGCTACGTATGCACAAGCGGCGAAAGGTTCAAAGGATGCTGCAGAAAAGCTCTCTGAAGAGTTAAAAAGAGACATCACCGCCGTATTGAATCAGGCTCTTGATGCTGGAATCGATGCTTTAGATGCATTTAACGAAACGAAGTACGACAACCTAAAGCGTCAGTTTGATGCAGAGAAGGAATTGATTCGGGAGCGCTCAAGCTTTGAACAGGACGTGCTAAAGGCTCAGCTTGACTCTCAGGTTATTTCTCAAGAAGAATACGCATCTCGTCTTGAGCAAATAAAGAAGAAGGAGGTTCAACGGCAGAATGAAGTAGAGCGAGAGATTTTCGAAACTGAGAAAAAGAGAGATATAAATCAAGCCGGAACAGATTTAGCGGAAGCAATCGCTAAAGCTTTTATCAATGAAATCGCTGCAGGACGGGAGTTCCCAAAAAACGTTGCATTTGCTGGCTTGACATCAGGTATCGCAATCGCTAGATACGCTGCCCAGGTTTCTGCAATTAAAAAGCGGCAGTTCTACAATAAGAAATTTGCCGAGGGTGGTATGGTCTACGGTCCCTCTCACGAAGAAGGCGGTATTCCATTTACTGTAAAAGGTAAGAGCGGATACGAGATGGAAGGCGGTGAGTATATCGTGAACAAAAAGTCAGCGGCAAAATACAAAAGCCTTCTAGACCAAATTAACGAAACTAAGTACTCACCCAAATATAAGTTTTCTACAGGCGGAATTGTAAATGTTCAAAATGACTCAGCAAGAAGCTTAGAGCTTCTAGAGGCTATTGCAGAAGCCACTACAGGGACCGCAATTAATACTGGTCGTCCGGTACGGGCTTTCGTATCTTCGTCTGACCTTCAGAACGACAATAGCGCACGTAGAATCAAAGACAGAAACTCTAATATCTAATGGCAACATACTTCTATTCTTTTCAATCATATCCAGAGGCAGACCTTTCTGTCAAAGGTTCTATTGCTAGTTATGTTGATGACTCCAATGGCTTGGTAACTATAGAATCAGAGCCAGACTTTAGCCTGAACAATGGTGTTGTTGTCGGGGACGTTGTAAAACTTTACAGCTCGGCAGACAACTCAATTTTCATCTATGGTATTCTGACTGGAAAGGTTGGAGTAGTTGGTGGCGGCTGGGCTATATCTCTTTCTTACGATAAGAATATCTATTCTGACACTATCTCTAGTATGGATACCTTCTTGATATATGCCAAGGCTCTTACGGAACCACAGCAACCATATGACGAGTACATTACTGTAAATAGTGATGTTTCTTACGCTTATCGCATCAACGCTAGAGTAGAAACGGCTGCCTACTCAGAGCAGTATATTAGGTACAAGGTAAAAACTTACTATGACCTCATTCTAGATAGCACACGTAGATATTTCTTTGAAGACTTCAGCAATATTGCAACAGCATCTAATGCGATTATGGTTGACGATTGCGCAAGTCCAAATGGTGTAGCATACAAGGTGTATATGCCTGAGACAACTTTTGAGTTGTTTAACAATAAGTTCCGTAAGGACGTAACCTTTAGAATCATAGCCTAATGAGCTATCGCGTAGTTATTGGTGGGAATAATATTGATTTATTTCCAGAACAAGAGATTAGCATCTCCCTGGACTATTATGACAATGAGGACCCCTCTCGCATAAAGGTTCCGTTCTCCTTTGAGGACAAGTTCCCATATACCTCTAACAACAAGTCCGTATTGCAGTACAATGCTTCCAATGCGCTTGATATTGGGTCTCGTGCTAAGCAGGACTATATTATTTACAACGGTACAGCTATCATCTCTAGAGGGGAAGCGAGCATAACATCCGTAGTCATCAATAGTCCTGAGCCATACTTCAATATCTCCTTCACGGACAAGGCTGCTAACTTCGCTTCAGACCTAAGAGACCTGAAGTTCAATCAGTTGTATAACGATACGTTTTCTACGACTGCCCGCACCCTTCAGACATACTTAGAGAATAACGAGGATTACAATCAGCGTGATATTGAGATACCTTTTATTGATGTAGACAATATTCAAAAGGCAGCGGGCTATGAAGCCCGTCAGCTCACAACTTGGGGGATTGACGGTAAGAAGTTCGGTTTATTCCCTGCGCTTCGTGTCGTAAACTTTATTGACCGAGTGTTTAGTACTCTTGGATTCCAATATACATCTCAGTTTATTGCAGGAACCGCTACGTGGGAAGCAGAGGACTTGTATATGCTCTACCCATCAAATCTTTCCTCATCAGAGCCAGATAAGCGTGCGGCTTTCTTATTTCCCTATCCATACAATGTTCCATACAATCAAGACCAAGAGCTAGGCATACAGTCGGTAGAGTTTGCAGGGCAACAAGCAAACCTATCTTACAATAAGATTACAAACTATAAGTTGACAGTAGCGGACACCTATGAGCCGCACGGTCCAACAAACTACAACCCTAGCGCTACTGAAATTGCATACGATTATGGCTTTCAGTATCGAACCTCAACGGGTGTTGCCGACTTTGGTTCGGAGAACTTAGGATATATCGCATATGGCAGTGCTTTTGACGCTAAGGTTAACTGGACTGATGCAAACGGTTTTGTGACCATCTCAGGGCTTAAAACAGCCATTGTAAGCTCCGAATACGAGTACAGTGATATACTGTTCCCTGTTGCTGTTGATATTAGCTCTATTAACACGGCTAAGTTCACTCCATATGTATATATCTACGGTGGATACTCTGGTATTGACGCGGTTTCTTTCCGTATTCCTATGCGTGATGCTAGTGGAAACATTCTGTCTTTGACCCCATCTGCCATAGAAAATGCAGTTTCTATAGATGACCCAGATATTAATTTAACAGGTGGAGTAAGTAATACACTAACATTTGCGGCATTTGATGCATACATCGACCAAACCGAAGTATATCGATTCCTAGGCGGCACAAGATACTCTGTATCTATCGGACTGGAGATTTCATCTGGCTCTTTGGTCGTTGACTTGTACACAACCAATGGGATTGGTCAAGGTAATTTCCAAGCAGCAGCATTGGCTACATCTCAACAGTTTACACAAGTTGACATTCGCAAACAGAGAATATATGGTTACGAGTGGTCGGACTTAGGCTTAAAGGTTACTAACTCAAGCAAATTACCTTGTGTAACCGGTTCAGACAATTTTACTTTCCAAGATAGTCTGTCCAATAACGATTCATATACTCCGTATGACCTCTTTATTGAGATTATGCAACGCTTTGGACTTAGCATTGTATATGACTACCGCCAAGGAGAGCAAAAGTTCATCTTAGACAATATGAACGATGTTCGTTCTGCGATTCCATTGGATATCACCGACTACATAGATAATCTAAAGGAATATGAGGTTAGCGCGGCTCCAGAGAAGTACAAGAATATAGAACTCAACAACTCAGATTTTGATGGCATTTATGACAAGTTCGATAATGAAATTGTTGTTGGAAGCTACAAGGGTGAATTAAACCCCGATGGCGAAGGCGACTTTAGTATTGACTTTAAGGGCGGTCTGATTAACCCCATTAATAAATCAGTATGCCTTGACTCTTTCTTTAACGACCCACTTCTTGTTCAAGATGGATTGATATCAGTCCCTGAAGCGGGTCAGATTAAAAACGCTATTCCAGAATATCAGAAAGTAGGTCTTCGTTTCTTTTATTTAAGAGCCGCAAATAACGCTACTACGGTAAGGTATCCAGTGTTCCGGAGAAAGAACGACTACGGGCAGATAATTGACCAAAACGTATATAAATATATCACGACAGTAAAGTTACAGGGGCGCACAATTAACGGAGACGCATCTACTATTGACCTTCGCTTTGCAGATAAAAATGGAAATAC